>Ga0056114_1001202_pt1 | contig 11314 bp, 12 predicted proteins | sample WorMetHERISLAND1_FD_77005 | JGI IMG/M metagenome (GOLD analysis project Ga0056114, IMG submission 77005) | Marine gutless worms symbiont microbial communities from Max Planck institute for Marine Microbiology, Germany - Olavius loisae HERON... ...
CATGCAAACTCTATTCTAGAGACTTTTGAATATTTCTGCCAAATATCATCAAAATCGATCCATATAATTTCGAGCTATACCGTTTCAAAGTTGGGCCCTTTTTTTGAGACACAGTGTAGTTATATATTAGGCCTATGTCTCAACGATCCATGTTAGTGTGCTGTGAACCAGAACTATGTTTCTCTCAGTTTTTACACGACCTTTCACTACAGCACAGCCACTCCTGCCTGTTGTTGTTGTTGTTGTTACCTGGGGCTTATTGCAGGGCTATTTCTATACCAATCTCTAACAAACTCACAGGCAGTATTCTTCATGTAATCTGCAGCATGTGGCCTTCTTTCAATATAGCCCTATAAATCAGAAAATTTTAGCCCAAAACAAATCCCACAGATGATAAGCGGCCACTCATGTTGCAAGTAGTGATTTCTTAGAGATTGTTTCAACGGTCAATCGGTCACAGCAACACTCAAAAGGCATCCAGAGACGGCTGCAGCTTCTATTGTGAACTGGATACCACTAACGATTCAATCAAATCAGTTCGTTTTTATAGTGGCCTGATTAATATAATTCAAATCAAATCCTGTCCTGATTCAAAAGCATAAGACATAACACAGCCACGTTTCACAATATCATCCTGAAGAAGATATCACTAAGAAAACAAGCTGTCACCAACAGAACAAAAAAACTCAACTATTTAATGCATTGATGTGCAATATCTGCTTGGGCTTGGTAGTCAATTCTGGCCGGGAAGTGGGTTATCACAGAAGAACATCACTGTAATTATTAAACAGCCCAAAAGACTGTTAACATCACGTAAAGTAACCTTGAGAAATTATGAGAAAGTCGAGCAGTTTCCTTGCCTGAGCCAGTTCACCGTCGCTAAGCACTGCTGAGGCGTCATTGATAGCTTGCTTCAACCTGTCAATGTCTTGGTTTGCCATCGCCTCCTTGACGCTCTGCCTCGCAGTGCGTCTTTCTGCATTTACAAATACACACATAGGCTACATGAATGCATGATAGCAAACGTTGGCTGCTCTAAAACTGAAAATACGCCGCGGGACTTGAGCATATTCAGTAAAAACGCATGGTTTGCTATTAGACTGGCACGGGCGAATTCAGGGGCACGGGTCCCTTTCTTCTGAATGTTCAGAAGGGCAAAGAATAAAAAATCTCTGCCTCCCGATGCATTTATTGGCTCCAAATATGCCAAAATTGCTGTAGCAGACGGAACACTGTCAGCCCAGACCATGCTGGGGAGCTTACAGCACTCCCCCAGACAGCCCTGTTCTGGATGTAAGGGGGGTGGCGGGGAAGATAAGGAACGAGAAGAAATGAGACAGTATCAGAAGGGAGGGAAGGTGCGGAGGGGAGGAAGGGATGATGTCTACAGAAAACTTTGTCAGCAGATCTCCTATACTGCCACACTGTTGAGAGAGGGACCCAAACTTTCTATCCCTTACACAACATTTTCCTGTCTGTGTCACTGCCCATCAGTGTCATGTACATGACGCAGGGATGTTAAGTCCTCGAGGCCAACGCCAAATCTTTGACCTCAGCCTCGGCGTCATGCAATTCGTTCTCGTTCTCATGAAAATTGTCCTCGTGGCCTCGTTGTCAGTCATCGAAATCACGTCATTTACGTTACGTTCTTCTCTGGTAGGAAATTGTTGCTAGCTTTATAATATTCTACTGAAGTTAACTGCTGAATAGTGCACTGACACTGTTGTGACTGCCATACTAGGTGGCATTTCTTGATAATGACAAATTTTATGTTGGAACGCAAGCGTTCATATACGGTGTTGTTATAACTGATGCGACATCTCTGGCCTCGGCCTCGGCCTCGGCCTCGGCCTCACTCTTGCCTGGCCTCGTTAACATCCCCGACATGACGTACCCGATGCTTTCTTCGCTGATGCTAGTTTCTCTCGTTGTCTGTCGTCGGTCACCAGCTTGGCAGCCTCCGCAGCACATACATCATCATGTGTTTCATCGTTGCTAGCGTCATCTGTCGCCGGTGCCAGGCGACTGATGGCGTACGTCTGGATGTGTTCCAGTCCTCCTCCAGGTCGTGGCTCGAAGACGTCCAGAAGGTACTCGGTGAACTCGGGCAGTGAGACGTTCAACACTCGTCCGTCGTCATCGTGGTCTGCCTGCAGGCTGTCCCGACCAGACGTGCTCGGCGCTGTATTCTTGCGCCGCAGCTCGGCTACCACGTGCTCGAGTCCAGGCAGCCGAATCACCACGTTCTCGTCGGCGACAACTAGTTCCGTGACGTCAGCATCTACATAACACCTCAGTAGAGTTAACGGTCTATGCAAGTGTCTACGTGACGTCATTGGCATGTATATCAACTATCAACAACAAATCGTAGGCCTACTAATAAACAGTACAATAAGAAAATACGCACTAGGCCCACACGAGGCTCACCGTTAGGCGGTAATATGACTGCCCCCATAATGATAAGGTAATACAATAACCACAAATTAATAACAGAAAAATACTAATAAACAGGGGTTCTGTGGGTAAAGATGGACTTTCATCGAGGGCGAAGCCAGACGGGGACAGGGATGAATATAGGCCTATACATCAGGTGTAAAATTGTTCGTAAGCACTGAAAATGGAAATGAACATGCAGGAAATCAAGTTTTCTCCAGGAAGGGACACAACTTCATCATCCCTCGTGACATTCAACTGTACCAGCTTTATGATTCTTCTGACACTACGCCCCATTGTGTGGAATACGGCAAGTCTGCATGACCGAGCGCCCTGTTACCTCGCTGATCACCTCATCCCAGCCTCTGATGCTGCTCCTCGCCGTCTTTGTCTGAATCGTCTCACTGTTCCTCGCTGCCGACTTAACACGTACGGCTGTCGGGCTTTTTATCACGCTGGCCCGACAGTCTGGAACTCGTTGCCAGATAAACTTAGAAATTACGACAGTTTTGATGGCTTTAAACGTATCTTAAAAACAGTTCTTTTCAGCCGTCACTAGTGTGACCAGTGCACTAGAGGTTTCTAACGAGATGCGCTATATAAATCTACGTTTCACTGACTGACTTACAAACTGATCACAAACATGAACACGAACTCTAGGTGTGTCTACCCTGTGTGATGGTGGTTTGCTGGTCACTGTTCTGCTGTGTCGAGGTGACCAGGTAGCTGTGTACATGGTGCAGGCGCGTCGGATCACCCTTGCGGCGTGCAAACACGTTGACGGCGTACTCGCCTGCGGCTGGCAGACCGACATCAAACCTAGTCCGACAACCTTCGACCGTCTGAGACACACAGTCGGCCAGGCTGGCGCTGTCTCGACCATTACAGTCCACCTGACAGACCAGTTCCACCTCGTCCGAGTCCGCCTCGAACGCCATCTGGACGAGCCCGTCGCCGGTCGACAGCAGACTGTCGGTGTGGCTGACTGCACGTACTCCGAGCTCGTCGGCTAAACCACTCTTGCCAATGACACCTGCCAACCAACCGTGAAAATACCAGTACAACCTCCTATAGTTGGTCCCAAGCAACGACAACGATAAGTGCAGCGAGATTTGATTTTATCAACCACGTGCTTTCGATTCTTAGCAAACAAACAGCTACGTATATAAGGTATATTTGAATATAACTCTTGATTATCAGGGACTGATTTGCTGGCATTTGATGTATTTCGCTGTGATTTCGTCCAGTGAACGATTCTCTGTAATTAAACCTTATGAAGGCGGCGTGTGATGATGTCTGCGGCCATTCACGCTGCAAGCTGGCTGCTACATAGACTGACCGATTATGCAAGCAAGAGTATTGATTTGTTACAGATAAACTCAGTCAGTAGGTTGTCATATGGTCGTCCAACAACATCATGTGGGCCCCGAAACAATCACTTAACCCTTTTACTGAGCGTCAGAGTGCCCGGATGTCAAAAATTACAAATGACGGCTTAACCCGGTCTGGCACGGGATGCATTATAGCTGTACCCGTATGGCAACAGTAGGCTTTAAAGGGTTAAACCGGGACAGCTTCCTTGACACGTCTACATTTCACTGTTGCACCAGTGTATGCCAATTAGGCCCAGGAGACGGTAAATCGGTTTCATTTTTCTATCTCTTGGTGGAAAGGAAGTCTTTTTTAGTATAACAGGTTATTATGATTTCATGTGTGATTATTTTAGATAATTTTTAAACAAAGAGATAATAATACAGAGTGCAACAACACGGTCACTCAACGGAAACTGAAAACTCGTCCTGTCCAGATAAGACGAACATCAGTTGCCATCAGTGGGTTTCCTCTCTGGTGTATTTAGTTTCTGGCATCGTTACAGGCCTACAAGACTATCGACTTACTTACATCCTTCCTTCCTTACTTACTTATATAACAATCCAACTACTTCATGACATGGACTAAGCAGTATTTTACCCTCGTGTAGTTTGGGGAAAGGCTGAATGCCGGTGTCGGTGTCAAGGCAACGGATCAGATAGTTGCAGACGTTTTGAAGCTCAGACTCGAACTGCTGCGCCGCGGAGTCGGCGAACAACTTGAGAGCGTACTCTCCCTTCTGAGGAAGACGCAAGTTGACGACCAGCTCCCCATCCTCCTCACGCAGCAGTGCATGATGGGACAGCAGCCACGCATCCAGTTCGTTGTGAAGGACACTTTTAAGAACGGCCTTGACATGCGGGTCAAGCGTGAAGCGAATGTTTACCACACCGTTCGAGGTTTCGATAACTGCTTCACCGTGAGACGTGGCTTTCAAACCGGCCTGAACAAGTTTCAATAACAAATCTGCTCACTGCAAATAGCTATATTGACCAGTACACTCCAGAATTAAATTAATTATCATTGCAAAACAAACTTTAGATTTTTAAAAGTTAAAGAAAACCCAACTTTAATATATGATGACGACAGCAACATACATTAAAAGTACGGTATAATAAACGCTCAAAATAATCTTCCACAAATTATTTCTTTACCAGACGCAGGTCTATATTTACTTTAGAAAAAAATTAAATCATTTAAAATCCATGTTTTGTGGCGGTGTAAGTAAGTAAGTAAGTAAGTAAGTAATCCTTTTATTGAAGAATGGACAAACGACATCCAAACAAGAAAAATACGGTAATATAAGAAATAATCAACTGCAAATAAACATACTAGTACGCAGTGCCAAACAGATTCCTGAGGTCAAAAGATTTTTCAGATAAATTGTAAATGTATTCAAATAAAATTTACACTGTCAAGTGTATAATGAACCTGTTCTGCAAGCGGTCCGGGCCCCCAGCCGATGTCAGGACAGTCAGGAAGCAGCGTAGCTTTGTTGTCGGCGTCAATGCAGTCGATCAGATACGAACAGACGAGGTCGTATGAGTCGTGCCGGCCAACTTCAAGACCGAATATGTCCAGCTTGAAACGATCGGTGACAGGGAACCTGGCCGTGTATGATATCACGTCGACTTTCTTCTCGTAGAGGACGAAGCGTTCGTAAGGTACTTGACTCTCCGACGTCGAGTGTCGCGATCTGAACAGCAAGTACCGGAAGTCGTATTTGGCCGAGCGTTCGGCAGGCATGCGCAGAGTGATGAGGGCGTGGCCTCCGACGGTCCGCTGAACCCCGCTCCTCAGCTGCTCGTCCGGTAGCGACATACCGAGCTGGAAGAACCGATCTCGTACGTAGACGCCGTCTTGGAACTGTTGGAACGAGACGGGCTGGTCGAGCAGCTGCCATTGGGGGTCGTCTGGTAGGTGTGTGGCTATGAGATGATCTGGATCAGGAATGAAGAAGAACTCGTTGACCGTGTGAACCGTTTCACCCTCGTCTGCCTCCTGAACATAGCAATGAATATCTGACTAGAAAGGTCCTCAAAAGAATGCATATCCGCTAGATGGCCTATGGAGAGTGGCCAACTCAGCCTTCCATCCCTCCGGAGTAGGTAAATCGAGTACCAGCCTTCACTGGCTGGGGTTAAGGCGGGGTGAGTTCGCTTTTGTGTCGGGTGGCAAGTAACACTGTGTGATCCCGTATTGCAAGGGACACCCCGTAATTCTGAGATGAATTTCGATTAAGAACTTAACACGGCTAAATACAGTGCCCCGCCACATCGTGAGCCAGGAGTGAAATCTGGGGGGGGGGGCATTTTAGTTAAGTATTTTCAAATATCAGAGACATAACTACAGCAAAAGGGCTGTGACAGCTGCATGCATGGAAGCCGAATTATGAGCAAACGGTACTTGAATGTATCAGAGGGTTCAACCCGTCCTGGTCATTTCAGTAAACGATGCCAGATGACGTTCCAACCTACAAGGCACTCAACTGTCGCATCAACCTATCGCTCGGTCGACCACCAAGCAGTCAGTGGCGACGTCGCCCAGGCCGTCCCCGTAGCAGATGGGTCAATCAGCTCCGGACAGATAACAACATTCCACCTGCAGACCTCTGGAGGCGTGCTGTCCATCCGTGGTCACAGAGGGGCGACGTACGGAACGGACTGCCACATGACATCGTCGCGAGTGACACACTGTCACATTTCCGTCGTGGACTCAAAACATTATTATTTAGACAGTCATATCCTTCTATTCTGTTTTAGTTCTTAACCTTGTGGTCCTTGCAGTTTTTACTTAGGCCACGTTAAAAAAATTCTATGTAATGTAATGTAATGTAAATGCCGGCTAAGCGATAACAACAACAACAACATGTTGTTGAGTTCACCTGGACGTCGTCAGAGTCGACCAGATCTCCGTCACTGTCCAGCAGCGCCCAGTCGCCAGAGTGACGTCCAACGAGGCACGTCGACGCCCAGAAGACATCCAGTAGACGCCAGTCATCGTCGACGTAGACTGCGTTCCACTGGGCCAGCATCGCTCGCCGGTCGATAGGTCGACCGAGCTGATAGGCAGCGCTCTTGTTGACTCCATTCAGAACGACACATGGCAGACCGGCAGCTCTGTGCCGACACATCGACACACAACTCAACAGCAGGTTCACCGACGACGACACATCAATGGCTTGAGCAAACACATGCAGGTATACAGCCTAATATCTTAGTAGAAATACACACAGTAACTTATCTAATATATCAGACAATATGCAATATCTAATTGATTCACAGTTTCCGGTTACAGTCAACGCATTCATGCTTCTTGAACGCGTTAATAACTTAATAGTTCATGCCAGAATTAACACAAGTTCCAGTTGTCAACCACAGCAGATCTCCATAGTCCAGTCAACTACTAGGGTCAGCATTATCGAACGCCAAACATGAGAGTGGGTGGTAATAGTTTGTCGTATGTCCACTATCTCTTCCGTGTCACGTGTGTTAGTGTCTGTTTCTTTAGTCTGTCCCTTCTACAGTTAAGTCTTCATAGTTCTTTTCTGGTAGCCTGCCATAATAGTCGTTCATTGTTTCAAGTAACATGATCCGTGAAATATGTTGACAAATAAACGTACTACTGCTTCTGACCTTTCTCAACACTACCTGGCCATGTGCATGATAAAGTTGGCATGGTTGCCCAGGCGCCAGTTGATCTTCAGCAGGTAGTCGAGCGGAGTGCCCGGTTCCGGCAGTTCAGTGGTCCGACTCTGCAGCACTGGTAGATCAAGCGACGCAGTCCACCGAAAGATGGCACGTATTTTGTCGAGGTCATTACGAGCGTTTTTCGTCAAGTACGCTGCAACGTCGGCGTAACTCTTTGCCAGCAGCGATTCTGGAATCTGCGCAAACAAAACGGCAGTGAACAAAAACTGAGGTTCAAACTGTCCGCTCTAGTAGGCCTAAACTTTTTTAAAAGTACAACATTACTAAAAACGACGCTTAAGAATCGATCAGCATCAAGGCTTGATTGCAATTTACTGTTCGGAGCGGCAGCACTCAATGTGTCGAACGAGTGAACGTGAGTGACTGATCATCTCGCATTGATTTCTGTAGCTTTCAGTACGGTCACTGCAGAACAGACATCAATCGGCGTATTGCTGTAGCGTACTCGGTGATATCATCACTACACAACGTCTGACACGATCAACGTTTGTCACTCTATATACCACGTGTTTACCAGGCACTTGCCTTCTTACTACTACTACTGTATGGTTCGGAGACACGGACCATGATACCATCACAGTTGCAGACATGAGGAGACCGAAGGCGTTACACTTTATGTGTCAAGAGTCAAATGCTCCGGATCCGATCGATCGCAAGATCGAGTCCGGAATTTAATATTTCAGTTTTCAGTGGACTATCCACAATCAGTGAAGTCATTTGTAAACGGCGTATTTTTGGCCATGTTGGCAGGATGATATCAGCCTCAACTGCGTCTGGACAACTTATCAGCTGACCAATGACATGCCGGGCGGCGCCATTCTGGCGTGACGCTACGGTCGTCGCCGACTATGTGCGTTAACGACAACCACAAGCGGCAGCAAGAACTCCACAAATAACCACGACAACAGTAAATTAAGAACAGTGCCTGGATCAGCGGTCTGGCTGGCGGATTGGTAGGAGTGTGCGTCTAATAGTGGAAGCGAGAGAGAGAGAGAGAGAGAGAGAGATTAATGCCTGTACCGACGGACCTAGAACTAGTTAAGTATGCAAGCGAGTCGGGTGAAGACGGAAGGCTTAACGACGACTGCGTGGGAGAGTGAGAGAGGCTGGTGATACAGTGAACCCACAAATCAATGTCGCGTGCATGGCAAGCATTATTGGTCGGCATACAGCAGCAGCAGCAGCAGCAGCAGCTAAGCTGCAGCTGACAGGCCAAATGAATGATGAATAGCTGCAGGCTCGTCAGCCACTGCAGCATGGCAAGATCCATGCGAGCGATGTCGACGCCTATGTTCGTTCAATGTACTATCATAGAGCAGTGCAGACAGAGACAGTCATTACATCACGGCATATCGGCGCCAATCAGCTGATATCAACAACCACCGGTCATGCACGGCGGGACGGCCAGTATAGTCGCAAATGTCGTGGTGGCCCCTGCAGACACATTACCAGTGGCGCCGACAACCGTCCGCAATCCAACTGAAATTACATTTCGTTGTCGATAAACCGCCGACAGTCAAAAAATTATTGACATGCATTCGCAGTCACAACCCGCACAGCAACGGTTGCTAATCTCAGTAGCCTGGCCTGGCTAGCCGTAGAAATGAAATCTCTATAAAAATTCTTTGCCGGCATTACTGTACCTTCTTAATGTCTTCATCACCTTCTTCCAGCAAAAAAAGAACAATCTCTCATCTCAAGACTTAGAAGTCACGAAAAATTTCCTAGGGTCTTCACTCGTACTATACGGTACTGCTCTTTCTTTCATCCAGGGTGCAATAAACCATAAAATATGCGTCGCTACACTACCTTGTGAAACATAAATCTGTAAAATCCATCAATATTTGGTGAAGATATGAAGCAGAGTTTGGAGCTTATTTTTTGGCCCATCCTGCACGACAGTAGCCTATCGTCTTCTTATACAAACATCGAAAGTGTATCAACAAAAAGCCAAGCTGTCGCTAGGATAGCCGACTGTACTGCCTTACAACACCTTTCGGGGTCACGTGACGTCATCGGTCACGTGACCATTAGATAGCCCATATGCCATTTCCTATTGGTGGTCCTTTGGAACCAATTCTCTATGTCTAACGGTTTCCGAGATATTCAGCGTCGAATGTAACGCAATAATTGACATGACCTTGATACGGCCTCTAAACAAAGGTCAAGGTCATTCATTTTGGTACCAATCGATTTCTCATATACGACTTCTGATAGGCTGTCAATACAGTAGTAACTTTTGCTCTAGGACGCACCGTTTAGCCATGCACATTACATTCCGTACATGCAGACGACAGACGACGATGACAGACGACAGACGCACACTTTAGCATAAGTGCGACCGTTAGTAGGCCTACGGTCGGCTAAAAATCATAGCGAGATCAATCGATCACAGCCTAGTTCTGAGCCACTGTTCCGTTCCAGTTGTCATGGCTGCAGATCAGATCATACGCACCGCGCATGCATACTTGTCCAGTTCGACGTAGTCTTCGATGTGGAACAGGTCGACCTTGCGGGTGCGTGGTGGCTGCGGAGGAGGGTACCCGGTCGGTGTCGTCATGGCAACACAAGACGCCACACTGTCCTGGCGAAACCCATTACGTCACTCATCAATAATCACCATCACTCACTGCAGCATCAGCAGCAGCAAGCTAACGTTTGATGTCAGTCACATAATAATGGCTACTACAGGTGCTACGTACGCACACGTACGACTACTGCGTGCTACGAGCTCCGTACGCTTTGCAGACCGTTACAGCACATCGACCGACAATCCACGTGGCGCTATGACAACGGTTAACTCTGCGCGTTTCTCGTTTAAGCCGAAAAAATCGACACTAAACTATCTACTCCTAGCGGACGTAAGCAACATTAGCGCGCCAGCAGCGAATTATCTCGGCCACAGAGCACTCGGTACGGGCTATGTTTACCTCGTTGCTCGCAGCAGCCTCTGCAGCTACAGGCAGCTGCGTCGATGGGCCGCGCTGGCGCCGCGAGGGCGCGCGCACTGTCGCCTGCACTGCTGATGACGTCCTAGACCTCGCAGAACCCATTGTTGCCCGTTGCTAGGCAACTAGAAGAAGCAGTCGTCTACCCAGAACAAACTCTCTACAAAGGAACACAGAGCCAACGTCGACATTTTTCTGTCACTGTGCGCGATAGCGTCCGATAGTCTGCGCATTTAGCCTACAACATGAAAGGCTCCGTCCGCTGCAGTAAACAGCGAACAGCCTATAGTAAAATAATATCCGCAGGATGACCGATGAATTTGCGGCGAGACTCAACAGACGAGACTCAACAGGGGAACCGTAGTTGTCGTTTGACGCTCTCCAATGAACCCCCTCGAATATCGGCACAAACCTTATACAGAAACTATAGAGTTATTGGGCTACATCACGCTGACACCGGGTATATACGAAACAAGAAAGCTGTGCTATCGCAAAGATGACCGCGCGATGCGCGCTATATAAGTAGATCATGAGCCGTTGCGGAGATATGGCCATTCGAAATTACCCAAAATGGCGGCTGCCGCCATCTTGGATTTGTTCGAACCGTAAATAGCGCCGTTCGATCAGCCGTCCCCGAAAACCCACCCTATAACCAAACATGAAGTAAATCGGATCACCCGTTGCAGAGATATGGCCATTTGCGTATGTTGGGGGCATATGGAACCCTATTTTTGGGGGAAGGGGAGGTCGTAGGGGGTCAGCGATGACACCATTAGAAAGAGCGATGGTAGTTTCCTATAGGCTCTCCATTGTGACCGTTGCGCTATCTGTAACCATTTGGCCGCAATTTGC
>Ga0056114_1001203_pt1 | contig 11307 bp, 8 predicted proteins | sample WorMetHERISLAND1_FD_77005 | JGI IMG/M metagenome (GOLD analysis project Ga0056114, IMG submission 77005) | Marine gutless worms symbiont microbial communities from Max Planck institute for Marine Microbiology, Germany - Olavius loisae HERON... ...
GCCGAAGAAGCTGTTCTGGAGCGCAGAGGGAAGGTCCAATGCTTCGAACGCATACGACAGATCGAAATTGTTCTACGATAACATCGGCCGTAGGAGAGAAACTCGTATTCCGGAGCGTTCAGACCAGGACCAGGGTAGAACGTCAGTGTCGGGAGAAGGTCAGAAACCGTCGTTGAACGAAAGCAGAACTAACATTCCGGAAGGCGGTGAGAGTCGCACTGGCCGTGGTCGATCCATTCCGGAAACTGGTATGTCGCAGCTACAACCGTCACGAGTTAATGAAGACGGAAGAGACAGATCGGCAGCTGATGGCGAGAAACTTCACAAACTGAAGTGGCAGAATGTCGACAACAGCGGTGGCGGTGGCAGCTTCAGCAACAACAGGATGAAGATGGATCAGCGACAAAAGGCCGTCGCACGTGCTCAGTAACCACAACTCCCATCCCGTCTCGAGCCTTTCTAATAGCAGTGTCTGAACTGTCAGACAGCAGCTGTACACGGCTGAACTATCAGGCCCGAACTATCAGTTATCCAACCCCAAACATCAACTTACAGAAGTCATAGGAGTCCCCAACACGCTGGAATCACGCGCCTCGGTTTCAGTGGTATTTTTACAATTCAAACACTGTTCACTGTTCTAGGCCGTTATGGTATCTGCTCTGCTCCACGTTATATTTCCTTCCGGCAATAAAATTTCGTACATTGTGCTTAGTAGTTTACTGCGGTGTATTGTATTGCGTCACAGACATGTGTTGTGTGTCACTGGCGTTAACTAGGCACCGTTCTGTTGTTGTGCTGTCGCGATCACGATGCTTGCTGCTATTTTAAGCGTGTCTGTCAATGACATTATGTTCTCGGCTCACCTCACTAAGATCATATGTCCGTCTTTCTATGATCAGAATTACTTCAAAAAGCCCAACTTGTTGCCGTGAAGCTGAGCTACATTAACATGTTATAGGCGGAAGCGGAGTGCTTTTGTGCCCACATCATTTTTGAAAGATGGACATTTGGTACAACTCAAAGAACTCAAAATTCACCTCTGCTTCTACTCCCGGTTCCTGATATCTCTGCTTCCCAATCATAACTAATTAATCAGATCTAGCAGCAGATTACACAGACACTTACGACAAGTATCTGATCAGTACTCAACAACCAGCTGGTTAGGAATAGCATATGAAAGGGTATGTATACCATTGGACAAGATATCCAGTTTGAAAGACGTAACAGATTCAGAGCAGGTTACTGTCTTTGAGGTGAAATATGCTTCAGTTAGAGTGTTGCACGGGACAACTTTTTGTTCCCATTCACACCCCCTTGTTCACATCCCCACCCTATCCGATGTTATTTTTTGTGCAGCTTAGCTGATGCTTTCTAAGCTTCGGCTGGACACACACTACAGGTTTTCTGCTGCTGGTGCCTTATAGGCCTACTGTCTCATCATTTTACTGATGTAAGCAGTTTCATGCGCTTATCACTCAGACAAATATCATATCATCATATCATTCCGCATTGTTTGTATGTAAACTGCATTGGGACATGTTTGGTGTTATTGAGTGGTTACCATTCGTTTGTTCGTTTGTTTTTCACACTTTGTTATGTATTGTAGTGAACACTGCTGAGTGCTGACTCTTAGGTCTGGTATTATAATCGATTTTGTATGTAGCATTAAATCAAACATAACCGGCTAATTTGTAAATTCTGTAACCATTATTGTTGTGTTAACTTGCAGAATGTGTTAGTAAATTTACAATAATTTTTTTCACCAAAACAAAGTTAAACACCAGAAAAACAAATCTGGAATTGTCGGCACAAGTTTCACTCCAATGCTCTCATTCTCACACGTTTTAGCATCATGAACAATTAAGTGAAAATTACTTGATTAAAAACAGCAAAATACAAATAATCAGCAAAATTTTAAACAGCTAATCAAATAATTACTCATTAACACTTGCAGCCTTAACAATCAAAGTTAATTAAAAACGTATAAAATGTGTCTGTGCAGTTCAATGTTTATCACTTGTTGATCGACTGTTTGACGATGCAGTGAAAATGATGTATCCGCAGTTTCAAATAGTCGTCGTTAAGTGTCTGTAGAGATGCATAGAACTCAGAATCTGTACACAGCATACACAGCCGAATGTTACAGTAAATAGCTTCTGTTGACAAGACAAGAAGCCATGTAAACAAAGCACCAGATAATGAACTAATTTCTTTCCAAACAGTAGAACAGCGTTGGATAAAACTACTTACGACTACATGGCATATACTGAAAAAAGCAAACTACATGTACTCGTATCTAAATCCTTAACAACCTCTGGCCAAGATGTCGAAATCATACACAATATTTCAGTTGCTATATACATGCTATTTTTTACTACCTACAAGGGTAATATGTGGATGCATGCTGGCTGTACACTCTGAAACTAATGAACTTTTCTTTGAACTGTAAAATAATATCGTCACTGTCATCAGTGGAACTCCTACAACGGTTCAGCGTTCACTGTGACGTATGCCGTCAACATTCGACAGAACATTTGCTGCAGCACCTCGGAACAGTTTGCCGTCTTACATAAGACAACCTGACTTCTCCTATGGTCAGTTTAGGCGGTCACTTAAGATATTTCTATTTGGGTAGTAGGGCCACAGCGCACTGCGACCTGTGTTAACTGCACCTTAGAAACACTCTTACTTACTGACTTAGACCCCATTGTAAGTCTGACAGTCGTCGAAGCATGAATGTCAAAGTACCGCGGAGGCAGGACAGCGGCACAAAGGACAGAAGCTCATGTTTAGACTCAGCGTCAGACAGATGACGACCAACGATAGTGAGGAGTTGTATCAAACTCGACAGACGTCGCCAGAAATTCACGGCACATAAAAACAGCACCGGTAAACTGCTGTCTTTGTAAACCAGCACCTGTATGCACAGCATACACACCAGCAAGTAAGATTTATACAGTAAATACACAACGCAGTATGATCAAAAGTCCTCCTTAATGTGCCACCGTAGCAGCAACCGTAAACAAGCAGGCATTCAGCAGTCGTTTGGATTCACACAGATGGTAGTGTCGCCAAGCCTGAACGGCGGAGGGACTGCCGCCGCGGTACCCCCCCTCCCCAAACCATGTAGAGAGGCTTATTAACTAGCAAGACTAGCTTAAAGTGAACGCGTCATACTGGCAGCCAGTGGAGGTCTCTAAGCATAGGAGTGATGTACTTGTGTCGCTGTGTTCACTGGTCAGACAGCGGCATCCTGGACCGACTGTAGATGAGAGTCATTCAGCCACGCTGTACAATTCACTATCAAACTGACGTCAGACTCAAAACAATGTTGACGAGTTAGCACCAAGAAAGAAACACAGATCACAAAATCGCCGACTGACAACAGCAAAAATAAATTACAGGCAGAGGCACAAAGGCAAAGATAGGTTTCATGTTGTAAACATGATTCGATGCGTGTGGCATTTGTGAGGTCAACACACCTGGGAAAAACAGCAACAAAGGACATGTAAAATGCCAACAGTTCTTCTCGTGAGAAGCGCACCGACGGCAACGATACAGCTGCTGCCCTCTTTGACCACCTACACTGTGACACAAACATAACTGAACAACATTCCGAAACACTGTGACAAGACTCAACTGTCTTATGTACACTACACGCAGCTGTGTATTAGTTCTATTTACAAATGCTATCTGCAGAAAAAATATTCCTTCACTTCCTCTTTCGCATTCACTATCACCTTATGACAACCACAGCTATTGTCATTACGACTACCACGTCAACTACTAGGTCTGTGACTACTAACTACTAAATTTATCACACTAGTCAACAGCACAGTGGCACACTGAAAACAAAAAATTAACAAGAAGCCAAGCTGTCGCTAGGATAGCCGACCGTACTGCCTCACAGCAGACTAGGTAGTAATTAGCGACTGTTTCTAAACAGCATCTCCAGCTGTTTCGAGATAGTGCACTGTAAGTGAACTGAGGTCACGAGTATGACCTTTCAGCGAGACGTGACGTCATCGGTCACGTGGCCATTTGATACCCCGTATGCCATTTCCTATTGGTGGTCCTTTGGAACCAAGCCTCTATCTCTAACGGTTTCCAAAATATTCAACGTCGAATGTAACACAATGGTCGACATGACCTTGATACGACCTCTAAACAAAGGTCAAGGTCATTCATTTTGGTACCGATCAATTTCTCATATATGACTTCCTATAGGCTGTCAATAGTAACTTTTGCTCTAGGACGCACCGTTTAGCCACAATACATAGTATACAGACGACGACAGACAGACGCAACACTGTAGCATGAGCGCGACCGTACTTAGTACGGTCGGCTATATTTCAAAAGAATATTCAGACTGAGACAGTAGCAAGTTCTGTATGTGTAATTAACAAAACAGAAGACTGAATGAATGCAGTAGGATGAAAATAGCACGTATCAATTGCTCACCTTCATAATGTCGACAAGGTCCATCAGAGGAGCAAGGGAGACAGCACACTTGACATCATTGTTAGACACACTGTGGAGCATGTGACAGCCAATGATGAGGGCACCTGGCTCGACCGTCTGTCCGTCACTCTTCTCTACTGTCTGTCACATGACAACATCGCCAGTTAATATTGGCTCACTCACAAATGACTTCAAACTGATTACCAATTATTTGCCTAGTATCAGCCAGAAATCACAAAACGTGTCACATGAATCAAGCCAATCAGTTTTCACGTCCTGCGAGTATGCAATTTATTAATTTGTGTCACAGCAACATGTAAAAACTAGACAGAACTATCACATATTAACGTCTGCTCATAGCCTCTCATAACCTGGCAGATGCCTGCGTTTGCAAGATATTAAATTGGCAGCAGCATAAAGAACACCAAAAACCACTGCTAAGACACCAAATTTCTTAAATATCTTTAACAGTTTTGGTGATGCTAATGGAAGCAATTCTGAAAGGACATTAAAAATCCAGTCAAATGCATTGCAATAAGACTGAGGACAAATCCTTTCCTAACTTCAGGAAAATCAATGCAAAATTTTGTCAGAGATCACAATAGTAGAAGACTCAATGATCAGAGAGTGACAGTAATTAATACGTAAATGGCTCAATATCGTGTTTATGATAAATATTACAAAGAGTGCTCAGCTTATAACGCTATCAAAAAAGAACTCCTGCTCACACTTGGCAGCTATTGTGAATAGCTCACCATGTACATATTCAACCATTAACAACTGTTTTCCAAACAGAATATCACACCACAAAACTACATTAGTATATTTTAATTTGTGGTAATATTTTGTTAACCCTTTGACGCCCACTGTTGCCATATGGGTACAGCTATAAAGCATCCTGTGCCAGACCGGGTTAAGCCATCATTTGTAATTTTTGACATCTGGGCACTCTGATGCTCAGCCCTGAGCGTCAGACTGCCTGGATGTCAAAAATTACAAATGACAGCTTAACCTGGTGTGGCACAGGACGCTTTACATGGCAATAGTGGGCGTCAAAGGGTTAAAGAGATCTTTTTCAGAGTATTCAGACGAAAGCTCTGTCTACCAGAGATGAGGGTTCAGCAGGAGAGTTCATATTCTGTTCATTGACAGCAGATCTGAGCTGTGCAGCAATGTCGTTGTCGCCATTCAACAGACGGACGCTCGTCAGGTCGCTGTGGCCATTACGGCAACAAATCAGAAGGCACTTCGCTAGATGTGACATCACACTGGCTCTTGACAACTCTGCAGGATGCTGAAACAAACATTGGTCGAGTTCATGTTTCGATTAGAAAAGTGATTAACACTATGATTAACACTTTTTCGAAGAACAGAAAGTTAATTGTTAACATGAACTGACAATATAATCGGTGTTAACTTCAGTGTTAAGTTCCATCATTTCCAATCATCCACTACATAAGAGAAAAGATAACATGAAATGCCAGATAACACCAAAGTTAATCCGAACATTTCCAATTAACACCAACCAACCTCCATGCAAATGAACATATGTCACATATACCAGGAATAAGAAATTCTGTACTCAGTTTTCAGTTCGCTTGTTAATTATTTTAGATAAGTAGTTTTCTAATGGCTGAAGTTAATACCGACTTGGTTTTTAGTGACATTCAGATTAAGAAAAGTGTTAATCCTATTAATCGTTTTTTTTCAAATTGAAATCTGAACTCAAACATCGTCTTTCAATCAAACAACAACGACAACTCACATCACTCAAGTTCACTGCCGCTTCGTACACGTAATTTTACAATTCACAAACCCCACACCAGTCAGGAGAAATCTAATTAACTGTCCCCTAAGCAAAGAGTGCTCAAACAGTGGGTCAATCAGCCTTGTAGTGTCATGATGCACCCCGTGCTGCCCTCTTTGAAAGACAGCGGCCAATAATACAAGAGAAATTATAAGCAACGTGATGGAACTAGACTTTGCTAAACATGTTCAAGTACGAGCTCAATACACACACAGAGATTTCCAGGCAGAGGACACAAGACTAACGAGGCTGTGGAAAGTCAGAACAAAGATCTTCCAGACTGGTGGTAGACGCTCTTGGAACAGAAAACTCGAGGTAAACGGGAACAACATTAAGTGGTTGAGTTACCTGAGCCTGAGAAAGTGAAACTTTTCTGAACAGCATGAATACTCACTAGATTCAGGATAGGACAGCAGTGTTAAAGTTCCTAATCACAGATTCAGACTTGACAGAACAGAAATACCAGCAAAAAATATTGGCTGTGGATGTGGATATACCATACAACAACAATACTAATAATGATAACAGACTTTTCAAATACATTATTACAGAAATGTCCATGACTGTAGACCTCCATATTTTGCAGAAATTCACAGTAACTGGCCAACAAGGTTTTGCTGCAGAATGGTGATGAGGAAACTTCTGTTAACGGCTTTCCACACTCGATGTTCCAGCGAGAAATATGATCATCCGTAACGTCAAATGTACCCTGTAGTATATCCAACCAAACACCAACACAATACTGGCATTAACATTACAGGACAAAATTACACTGGAATGGAAGTCTCAGATACGCTAGACAAAATAGATAAGGACGAACAGAGAAAGGTCAACAAGTATCAAGACCTGGCTAGAAAACTAAGGAGGCAGTGGAAACAAAAGTTATCACAGTAATAGTAAAGCATTTGGAACAGAGTCGAATAGTCTACAAAATACTTGTGGAATTGGCATTTGTATTGTTATATTTCATTGTCATAGACAGAAGTGCAGAAGCACACGTACAATGTAAAAAAGTGTTATTCCCATAAACACAATATTGACAAGTTATTAATCAAGCCAGTGAAATCAATGGAGCAGACTGATCAGCTGTAGACAAGATTATCTCATGTGATCAATGAGACAATACAAACCGGAAATCGAGACAAGTCTGAGATGTCATCAACTTGCGTCGACTCCATCTGCAGCACTTTGAGTGTCCACGGAGTAGCAAGTAGTGACTGTCGGTCAACGAGCGCACCAGTGTAGCGACGTTTCGTCGGCACGCCGACATCAGATTGTCGCCAGAGGCCGCACGAAGCACTCTGCAGACGAGATCAACAGATACCGACTTACCGTGCCTGAGAAGAACCAACAACAAACTTATAAAGATCGACGAAAAGAAAGTGTTGTTAAGAATTACTGCTGACAACCGGTGAAATATGTGGCGACGATCAGCACTTAGACACACAACATGTGGATTGGTTTAACTATTTGGGCAGTGTACATTAACACCAGACAGTAAAATGAACTGGTGTCCACCTGTACCTGGTGATTATCTGCCGTCGGTACAACTCGCTGTGCATCATCAATAGCTCGCCGACAAAACCGACTGATGTACGCAACTGCATGATGCTGCTTCAACCTGCGGAGACGTTCCATGCCGGCATCAGTCACAGGAACTTCAAACGTGGTAATGTTGGACAGAATGGTCATCGTTTGCCAGTTCATAAACTGTTCACAGCATTCACGATGCTGGCGCATAAACGAAGGAGATATGTCGTCGACAGACAACATTGGACAATTCCCATTATGTTCACCTGCGAATACAGTCACACCAGTAACAGTGACCTTAAAGCAGAGTTATATAACTGGTCACATTATGGAACAAGCTGTTCAAAAATTCAACGACAGTACTGAAAATCACAGTTTTTACACAAACACAAAAAGTAACAGTCAAATCACAAGATAAAGTCAATAAAATTTGTTAGAAAAATGTAGCAAATATACTGATATTAAGTTAACTTAATTAGGTTATTTCTTAGGTTCTTGTGATTTTTAATTCTAAGTAGCATGGTAAACTTATGGCAAATTACTTATATAGTTCCCTTTGGGTAGCTTAAGAGGAACTAAGACTTGGGATTATACTCTTAGGGTTAAAAACTCTTTAAACTTGCAGTTAACATGAGGATATGTACTGGGTCGATTATCATTACGTGGTAATACTCCTGCCTTATATGGATAGGTAAGGTAAGATAAAGTCGAAAAACAGAAATCAACAGCGGGTGCCACAAACCTACATGGCTCTTCAGCACGGCGAGCAACTGATCATCGAGTGTTTTGTAGCACTCAGCAACGACATATACTTCAGAGTTCCCAGGCTTACTTGTGAGTGGCTTGAACACATGTACCTTCACAACACAACACAAAGAATACTCTCAGTTGAGGGTCACTAATGTCACACAAACTGTCAGCAAAATTAAGAAACTCAAAACGACACAAAAAATAGCAAAACGATCGTACTGTGATATCCTCAAGTTAATAAACGTTTGCAAGTTAAGATTTATACCTCCAGTTTCTAATGTTGTTTTATTAATTCTCACAGCGAATGATTCCATCACTTCTTGCCATTTTCTTCTTTCACTACTTCTTTAATGCTATGATAGTGGTTACATTGTATCTTGTCATGTTTCTGTTGTCACAGCACCTTTGAAAATATTCCAATCAGTCATCAATTATTCTGAACTGTCATCTTTCTCTTCCTGCTTGACGTAAACTACGTAGCCAATTAATTAATTAACTAACAAAATTAAAAATAAGGCAAGCAAACTTTAAAGACGTAAGCTGGTAAGCAAAAACTAAAAAAACGAGACCAAAATCAAAAAAATTAGTAAGACAATAATCACGAAACCAGCTTTGTCGTCGATACGAAGCTGTACCTGTTCAAAAGTACAGCAGAGAAGATAAAGAAGACATATGGATGTGTGTTCAAACAGTGTGAACATTTTGAGTACAAGATTTCCGCTAGGACGCAGTATACTGAGTGCAGCAACAGCCTCAGCATAATGCAACGGAGCAATTTTCACTTCCTGTTCACCCGGGTCATTAGCACAGTCAGTGCTGCCATCAGCTGTCACCTAACAGACATGACACACAGACAGTATTAAGAATCAGGGAACAATAGAGCATAAAGAACATGAAAGACTGTGCAGTGTATATCAAACAGTTAAACTCTTCTCTGAAAAGCCCTTCACAAAGCAAAGCTATCAAACTGATGCCTGTGAGGCTGGAAAATAAGCGAATACTTTGACGGCGAAGCATGAAATACGAGTCTGGTCTTATGTCTGGTTTGTAGTGTTTCAGAGAAATCAAGTGACAAAGTCGAATATCTTGAATATTGTAATTACTAACTAAACTCTACAATCAGAATGGCCTCTGTGCTGCATGCTGCAAGAACCTGTGTTGGTTACACCATGTCTGAGTACACACCACTGGTGGTATGGCAAAATCAGATGCAGATTCAGAAACAAGAGCTGCTTGCGTGCTTGATTCAATTACCTATAATGAGCCAAAAATAAATAAATGGTAAATGGCTTCCGATATTATAGAGCGCTGGAAAGCATCAGCATAGCGTTAGCTTTGTTTACCGCTCTTACCATTTACCCATGCGAGATCAGAGTCCATCAATGCTGACAGTCTAAACTCCCGACTTCCTACAGCTCGGAAGGAGTGGTGGCCGGCCACAGCGGGCAGTTCACCCCATGCGGTTACCTGTCAACACTGTGATACACACTAGGCCTCGAACCCGCAACCTTCCGATCGTTGGTTGATTGTTGGTCCAATGCGCTTCCAGTAGTGCCACCGACTCACCCAATACTATCACATCTGCTGATAATTAATAGCATGGAATACACCTACATTATAATTAGTAATAAAAAGACAGGGGCAGTAATGCTTCAAACAAATACGCACAAGATGAATACTGTTCAGCCTTCTCTTGGTGCATTCGTGAGCAAGAGATTCAATGAACTGTGAACTGAGAATATCACCGGTGTTGTCGGCTCCAAAATACCAGTGGTCAAGCGTCTGAGCTATGAATCTATCATCTTCAATCATGTTGCATAAACTGTTGCCTTCGTAATATGGATTTAAGGTTGATGCAAGCCACCTCCACTGGTATGGTTTGTCTTCTGTCAACAAAAACATAAGCACATTTATATCACAATCTTATACATGTCCAGAATGACAAGTAAACTATTACTGGATGACATCAAAAAGGCAACTGAGTTCACAAGTGTCGTAATCACACAATCATGATACAGTTATTGAGACTGAAATATTTCTATCACAGGAAATTACTACCGCTGGGTCCACAAACATGAGACATCATAAGGAGACAGTGAGTGAGTCAAAGCAAGGGAGCAAAAGCTAAGATGAACCTTTGCAGACAAGGAAGTGGTTGAGACTAGTAACAAAGGCTCCTGGAGCTTCACAGAGATGAACGGTGTCCAACTCCCTGCCAGCAGGCAGTTCAGCAATGGCCGGAAATGTGCCAAGAACCTCGTGAAACTTGCACCACGCTTGCGTACACATTTCTGCACATCTTGTACGCTGTACGCATCTTCTTACCAAACCACCAAGATGCATCGCCTGTAAAAATTAACGAACAGATAACTGCAATCATAAACAAGGATACACTACACCATAGTAAATGTTAGAAAACAAACCAATGCCATAGACATGTGAAATCCAATATGTATTGGTGCACCAGCAGTGGAACTGTTTATCATTGCATTATGTCCAGTCTGGCTATAATTTTCAACAATGCTGAAAAAGAACAAGGTGGAGCTTAGTCAAATCTGTTAAACCTGAGGTACGGTTGACTTAGGGACCTGCGAAGCTTCGTGATTCGATTTTGAATCGTACGTCCGATTCGAGAATCGATTCGTATTGATGGTCCGATTCGAAATTTTCGAATCGTCCGCGCTGTCAATCGTCATTCGTAAAGAAACGATTGGTGGTGGTTAAATTTGCGTTTAAAGTCGACTTTGGGAGTAAAATAA
>Ga0056114_1001204_pt1 | contig 11306 bp, 6 predicted proteins | sample WorMetHERISLAND1_FD_77005 | JGI IMG/M metagenome (GOLD analysis project Ga0056114, IMG submission 77005) | Marine gutless worms symbiont microbial communities from Max Planck institute for Marine Microbiology, Germany - Olavius loisae HERON... ...
CAGTGTTCGGTCTAATCCAAAAAGTGAAGTGGTTTTCGGCTCAGCCAAAGTTAAGCTCTAGAGGATTAAGCTATCTCTGCCGTGTTAAACCAAGTGGACTAAGCCTGTAAGTTCATATTAAGTTTGGTCTTAGCCACGGCTCAGTCCGAACTTTGGTCTGAGCCAAAAAGGCTGAGCCTAGACTGAGCCAAAAGTTCGGACTGAGGCGTGGCTGAGACCAAACGAAAAAATCGACTTTACTTTTTGGCTGATCTTTGGCTTAACGTGGTTTTAGGCTCAGCCAAAAGGCTCAGCCATGGTCTCAGCCAAAAAGTAAAGTGACCCATTCTGTTGTGTTGTATTACAGTATGTAACTGTGAATTATGCTACTGTTAGGGTGTAAAATTTATACTTGTTATAAAGATTTAAATTTCATAATGCAAATGTCGCATAATGTATTGTATGGTATTATAAATTTATATCTTTTAGTAATAATAATAACTAGATTTCAGCAATCATGCAGTGATTTATCTAAATTCTAGTCGTTTGTTTCTGCTGATGATAAAAAATTGTTTGACATGCAAGTACAGTTGGCCATCAGGCAGTTATTAGGATGAAACTGTTGCTTGTTTTGACACATTCTGTATCAGGATTTTGTCATTACTCGATGTGAGTGCAGCCTTTAAGAATAAAGTTATACCAGTTGTCATTATTAGGGTATTATTGAGTTTTCTGCATGTTGCTTAGATGTTAGTTTTATGTTGGTAGATATAATGGGTTATTACAGTCAGCGTGATGTCATGTTTCTAAAAATAACTTTGCTTCTGCCGAAGCTTCTGCCTTCTGCAAAGCGAGTCCTTGAGCAAGGTTTTGGCATTCCCGGCCACGAGTTGAGGAGCTACCAGTGTTATGAGACCAACATCGATTTTGACACAAGGTATTTACTTGAGAGAAACTTACAATCATGTCGGTCATTGCCTAGAATAATTGTGGAATATAATTTATGTCAGCTAAAAATGTTACGTGTGTTAATTATTGTTATTTATGAGAATAAAGTATGTACAGTCTGCAACATATTTTTTGCGTATTTAGTCATGTGCTGTTAATAATTACTATCATGGACTTAAACTGCTGCTTGACCACGTAGTGACTTTCTATAATTTAAAACAACATGAGGAGGTAGTTTTTTACCATTTTTGACTGGCTGTAGACATTGTAATTATACTTGTTTTGATATCTGTCTTGAATTTGTGATCAGGGGCGGGCTTTCTGTGTCTCCAAAATCTGCTGTTTGTCTGTCATATGTCATGTCTGTCAATCATGATGTCGGTCTGTCCAGCATCCAACGGAGAGCAAGCAATTGCCAGCGAAGGCCACCAGTATCCGTTGCCTGGAGTAGGCCCATGATACAGTGAGCATGCGTGCTGTGACGTGTTCAGGCGTGAGCTGTACCAGCGTGAAGATTGGGATGGGTCGTTGTTAGATAATAATGTGAAAATGAAACGAATGTTTGCTGTATAAATCTTTAGCTTTCAATGTATTGAAGTTAAGATTTGCCAGAGTCAGTAACGTAAGTATGCTGTCATGTTCTTATGGACTACGGTGTAAAGTGCTGAACTGAACCATTGTGCTAAATAGTGCTCAGAGGCTGAGATGTTTGATAAAATAGTTGTTGTTTGTGTATTGCTTGTGACAGATTCATGGTTGACTGTAACATGATGGGCTGCAGCTGGGTCGAGTTACCGACAGGAAAGTACCAGGTGCGTCATTCGGCTGGTAAAACAACAGTGTCAGGCCAGAGGTCACGGTGCCAGATTGAGGTCGACGTCGCCTGGAATGAACTTGTATCGTATCCCTGTGAAGGACACTGGTTGAAAATAGCTCCCGTACGCATTCTGAGTTTCGACATCGAATGTGCCGGCCGCAAAGGTTACAGTTTATGAGCATCTCAGTGCATCTTTCACTTACTGACACTGACACTGAGTTTTATTCCACACTTTTGGCTGAGTAGCCGAATAGCTGAATATCAAATTAGCAATACAGAATAAGAAACAAGTGCAAATAGAGACCGTGACAATAACAATAGCACAATAATAACAAAAAAAACATGAGTGATAGAGAGGTGGTTTGGTAATTATTGGTCTCGAAACACATTTCAGATTAATATCGATAACATAAAAAATTTTTATTCTGCTTTTTCTACTAAATGTTTAGTTTGCTTTGAGAAGTATAATATCTCCGGATCCAGCTGAGTGATTGTTTAGAGTGTTGACTTTGTGATATTTTGATTATGTCGCTCAAACTTACGTGTTGACAGCGTTTGAACTCAGATGGCTCTGCATCTGCCACTGTATGGTGCATGTGTGTTTTTTCTGTCGCAGGTATATTCCCAGAACCCGACAAGGACCCAGTCATTCAGATAGCAAATATGGTGATTCATCAGGGAGAAAAGGATCCGTTCATTCGTAACGTGCTGACGTTGAAGTCTTGTGCCGCGATCGTCGGCGCCGAGGTATTGTCATTCGACACGGAACAGGAGCTGCTTCGGGTCAGTTGCATCTACTGGACATCACAAGTCCTGTATTGTTTATATTATTGATTGTCATAAGTATTGGTGCACATCTTGAACTGATGATGACGTGCAAGAAAGGAAAACTAAATTGCATGTCGTCTTACTCATAGCACACACTGTTGTCACTTGTCAGTTACAAGTAATAGTAAGCTGTCTGGTAGTTTGTTGCATTTTGCTGTCAGTGTGGCAGAATGTGAACACAGGCAGTGATGAAATATTGTGTAAAGGTTACGAAGCTTATAATCTTTTAACATTGTCTCAACTAACAGTGTGCCAGAATTGAAGCCAGATTATTAACAGACGTCGTACTGCGAACAGCATATGTTTGAATCCGTGCTGCAAAGTCCAGTTTCATGCGTTTAATCTTTTAAGTAAGCAATTAAGTAAGTACTTGGTTTGTTTATTGATAAAACCTGTCAATATGTGGTGGTTATAACACTTTGAAGGAACGTGACGGATTATTGCGTGACGTTTGTGTGTGTAGCGTTGGGCTCAGTTTGTCCGCGAAGTTGATCCCGACATCATCACTGGTTACAACATCCAGAACTTTGACCTGTCCTACCTGCTGACTCGCGCCAAGCATCTACATGTCGACGACTTCTGCTATCTCGGCCGAGTAAAGAACATACAGTCCGTAGTACGCAACATGACGTTGCAGTCAAAGCAGCTCGGCAAGCGTGAAAACAAGTCCATTAACATCGACGGCCGCGTTCAGTTCGATCTTCTGCTGGTAAATTGCAGCAGTTTCCGTACTGTCGTGTGATTGTGGTTATTCTCTTACACAGTTTATTATTTGCCATTGTTGAAGCTGTTTCTGAACCCAGTTTTTCTTACTGTGGGTGCCTTTAACTTTTGACTTAGCCTGTCGCTGAGCCTTTCGCTGAGCTAAAGTTCGGTCTAAGTTTAGACTTAAGTCAAAAAGTAAAGCGATTTTGCTGAGCGAAAGACTTAGGCCAAATTTACAGTCTAAGTACAGACTTAGACCGAAGTTAAGTTGAACTATGGTCTAAGTCTGGACTTTATTGTTCAGCTTAGGTTTCGCTCAGCGAATTGCTGAGCGAAAGGCTAAGTCAAAAGTTAAAGTGACCCTATGTCACATTAAACTACAACTTAGTTGCTGATGCGTGTCCAAACGATACTGTACATTTGCATGTGGCCCCATGTTCGCTCAGGACCATTGTAGTATAAGCCCACCTCATTTTCTGGCCGAGTGTCATAAAGGCGACTAAACCAAGGTGTTTTGTTTTGCTGTGTTTTGCGTTGCTTTTCTGTGTTGTGTTTAGTTTCTGTATTGTCTGTATTCTTAATTTGTCTTCTGTCTTATTCGGTGTGAACCGACATGAATGGCACTGTATAGCCTAAAGGTAAAGGTATATGTCTGGATACCTGACATAGCGCTGCTTACATGAGAAAACTCGTGAACAGCAGCGCCTTACGATCTTGGAAGTGGCAACTAATTAGTCTGAGCTAGTGGTACCACAGCACAGTATGCAGCCATCCAATGCCCGCAATAGCAGACAAGCAGACCCGCAGCGCAATTGCCTAATTGCTGAGTTAAGAATCTACTCACTCACATTTGCATATGATAATATTATTTTGGTGTGTATTGGTTAAATGTCTGCATTGTTCAAGGCAGAGATTTTGCCAGTTGAGACGGTAGAATTCATTCCTTGTTGTTTGCGACTTGTTCACTGTTCAACGCATGTGATTAGAGCAGTTTCAGTTCATAGTCCGCCTGTCACTAACATAGTCTGGATAAATTACCTTCGTTTGTTTTTTTGTAATAAAAACTTTATTATTTTTTTCTTTATTGCACAGACTTGAGCTCAGCCTGTAGTGACTGTTGTTTCTGGCAGGCGTTGCTACGTGACTACAAGCTGAGGTCGTATCGCCTGAATGCCGTGTCGTTTCATTTCTTGCAAGAACAGAAAGAAGACGTACATCATACTATCATCACCGATCTTCAGGTGCCGTGCCGACTGCTGTACTGAACCATATCATAATGATATTTTTGGTGTTTATTGACATGAGTTGGTCATGGTCACGTTCCTTCAAAGTATTATAACTACTGCATTGGGAACTCTTCATCATCATCATCATTCGGCATGCATCATCAGTGTGTAGTTCCGCTTGCTGCCAATAGTCTCCACAGCGGCTTATTCAGAGCCAGTTCGATAGCATTCTCCAAGGTAAGGTTGTGCAGAGATACGTTGTTCTTCAGAGTGGCCATGCAGGAGGTGTTGGGTCGCCCAACTGGCCTTCGCCAATTACGCTGGGAACAGCAGTCAGAATTCTCCTGGCATCTGTCGACTCGTCCATTCTGACCAGATGACCAAACAGTGTGAGTCTTCTTTTCTGTATGATCGTAGTAAGGGGAGGTTGTTCGGTTGGACGTTGTTCGGTTAGGCGACGAAAAACAGGCAGACTGCTCGCTTCGATGACTGAGGTTGGTAGATTGTTCCAGATGGCCTGTACAGCTGAACTAAAAGCACGACCACCATATGCCGTTCTGGTGCGTGTATAGCCTAATTGTGCTGATTTGCCGTTAAGAATCTACTCAGTCACTGACTTGTCACTACTGTGACACAGTAACAGATCAGAGAGAAAATACTGATAACAGTTTGCTGTGTCGATGTAGAACGGCAATGAGCAGACTCGGCGTCGACTGGCCATCTACTGCCTGAAAGACGCCTACCTACCACTGCGCTTGCTGGACAAACTCATGTCAATCATCAACTACATTGAGATGGCACGCGTCACCGGAGTTACGCTTGGCTCACTGCTCACTCGCGGCCAACAGATTAAAGTCATGTCGCAGCTGCTGAGGAAGGTTAAAGGACTGTTCATACTGTAGCAGTAGTCAATGAGTATCATTATCTGTGTGTGTACTACAGTGGCACATGTCATAGTAACAGTATCTGAACCTGATTTCTTCTTGTTTGCTGTAGTTGCTAATATGTAGTTGCTAATAGTGGTTAGTTTATGATTGTGTACATTGCTGAACAGATACTTTAGATTGAATTCATGTTACAGCTGCCTGAGGAAGGTTAAAGGACTTTTCATACTGTAGCAATAGGTCATAGTAACAGTGGTTGAGCAGTTCACTGATGTGATGGTTTGTTGCGACGCTAGTTGTACATTTTTGCACAACATATTATACCTCACTTCGTTCATAGTGGAAGTCTTTACACACTGGTAGGCAATGAGTTGTGACAATAAGTTAGGCAACAACAGGCGACATGACACTTCTCAGCTTGGAAGTTAATGATGTTGCGTTGTAGGCAAAAGAGCAGAACTATGTGATTCCGGTGTACAAAGTTGAGGTCGGCGAAGAGTTCACCGGTGCAACTGTCATTGAGCCCAACAAAGGGTGAGTGAACCAGATCTGTAATGCCATATTCTCGGCATTTAGTGTGTTGTGTGTTCAATATTTGACAGGAAATGTCGAAAATTTGTGCCGTTAAAGTGCATCATGTTTGCAAGCCATTGATTACAGACGCATGGCAAAAGCTCTTATTAATGTGATGTAGGTTTTATGACATGCCGATTGCTACGCTGGACTTCAGTTCTCTGTATCCATCCATCATGATGGCACACAATCTGTGCTACACAACACTTCTCAGTGCATCGGTCATTGAAAGAGAAGGGTCTGTCACTGTTGCTTTTATAATGATAACGTTAGCTAGAATATCAGATAACTGCATGCTGCCCTAACGGCAGATTATAGAATGTCCAGAGAAAGGAGGGCTTAGGTCTATGTGCCACTCCTGGTTTGTCAGTGCATTGGGACGGGGTACCGGGGCGGCAGTCCCACCACTGTTCAGGCTTGTGCATATCATGTAAATGGCAGACTATCAGCTGGTTTCTTCCTAAATGTGGCAGTTGCATTTTCTTATACAGTTGTTTGGAATTTATGTTAAGATTTATTTTTTTATTTCGTCGTTTGTTGAGTGATTTCACGTGGATGTGCAATATGTACGTCGTGTAATACTTGTTACATAGTATCATGGTTGTTTTGGTGAATGCTTGCTGCAGGTTGACTCCTGATCAGTACATCAAAACTCCTTCAGGCAACTACTTCGCAAAGAAGTCGGTGCTGAAAGGCCTGCTGCCGGAAATCTTGGAAAATCTCTTGGCAGCCAGAAAGAAGTAATTTTTTATGTATCGTCATGGAGAATGTTTTTGTTGTGTTTTTGTGCAGCAACTTTTGTCACTGAAAAACGTGAGTTGTGCAAGATTGTTGTGTTGACGTCGGCATATGAATTTCAGGGCAAAAGAAGATCTGAAACTGGAAACTGATCCTTTCAGAAAGAAAGTGCTGGATGGGCGACAGCTTGCTCTCAAGATCAGCGCCAACTCCGTGTATGGTTTCACGGGAGCTCAAGTTGGGAAGTTGCCGTGCCTTGAAATATCACAGGTTGATAGACAAACTGCATTATGACTTGTCGCCATTTCTGAAGGTTCAGTTGCGGCGTGGTATTCTGTTATGATGTTTTCATGAACAATTCAGTAATGACTTTTAGTTCTAAGATACAATGTGGCATTCTGAGACTGATGTACAGATTATCAGCTGATACTGCATACTAGTCTTCTAGTGTTTGACACCCCATGTTGGCTCCAGGAGCTGTAGAATAGGTGTGATCCGTTTCCTGGAGTAAAAGACCACTGAACCTGGCTTTAGTTTCATTTATTGTTGTTTGTGCATTTGTTAGTAGTTTTCTTGCGTGGTTTAAGTTTTTTGTGTCATTGTTGGTTGTTGTTTAGTTTTGTCAGTATCAGTCAAGTGATTGGTTGAGAAGGCTGGGTGTTTTGTACCAGTCAAGAGATTGGCTGGAAAGATCGTCTCTAAAACGATCTGTAATTTGTCCGGAGGATGCTAAACGCAACTCAATTGGTCTCTAGTTTCTGACATTTGATTATGTATGTCAGTCAGCGCCAGCTGTGGCTACTGCCAAAGATTTTTAGTGGCGACCATTAGAAGACGTGCTAAGTACGTAACTTGCGATTGTGAGGTCGCGGGTTCGAATCCCGCCCATGGCTGCTGCATACCAACGCCAATCCATTCGGGGGTCGGTTAATGAGTAAACGGGAACACCAGGCGATGCACTAGCCCCTTGTCTGTGGTCTTGTAGCTTCAGCCTGTGTCCAGCTGAGGGCTACATGAAACAGAGATCATTGCCGCCCTATGAGCCCATTAGGCTCTGGGAGGACTTTACTTTTTCACTTTTAGTTGAGTCATTAAGTGTGGTGATGTTCAGAGTGTGACGGCATTTGGTCGGATGATGATTGAGCTGACCAAGAAGCACGTTGAAGAGCTGTTCACAGTCAGCAACGGCTATCAACACGATGCCCAGGTCAGTTGGCCGGGGTCGGTCATAGTCTGTAGTGTACTAGCAAGACCTTAGTTGGTGAGTGAGTGAGTGAGTAAGAGTGCTTATACCCGGCGCACTTAAGTAAAAAAAAATCACAATGTGCCGCAGCCTAGATGAACAAAAACGTCTTAAGTAATCGTCCATAATGTCCAAATGTAGTGCCTCTCCTCCGGATCCCTGTTGTTAGGTTGTTCCATGGCCATGATCCGGCTACAGAGAAACTCCTGTCTCCAATCTGTGACTGTGTCCGTGGGACGACGTCACGTGTAGACGTGGGAAGACCTGAGATGTAGACGTCCCACGTCCGTGACGAGTTGACAGTCGTCCGACAGGTACAGCGGAGCGAGACCGTGCAACGACTTGTAAACAAGCACCGCCAATTTGAAGTTGATTCTCTGTTCCACAGGCAACCAGTGGAGGTGTCTCAGCACCGGTCTTGCTAGTAGAGTGACTACAGCATCTGAGAAATGCTTGTGTATGGCGTATGTCGTCAGTGAATCACTAGTGTCACTGGCTGCATAATGTTAACAGTTTGATTTATGGAGTCTTGCATGCAGCAGTTCAACACCAGATGATCACGTCTGATATGATTTTTGTTGAGTAGAGAGTTGCAGTAATCCAGGCTGGACAAGATGAAAGCCTGATGCACTGTTAGCACCCACATTCTTAGAACATGTGCCGCTTGTTATTGTCTGTTCTTTACAATTAGTTGAATAACGTGTCGGTTAAGGTAGTTTGTCTTGGCCGTTGCCTAGTCTGCTTCGATCATTTATAACGCAGGTGATATACGGAGACACCGACAGCGTTATGTGCAAGTTTGGCGTGGAAACTGTCGCCGAAGCTATGGAGTTGGGGAAAATTGCTGCCGAAAACATCTCCAAGAAGTTCATGGATCCCATCAAACTGGAATTTGAGAAGGTCTGTGATGCGAGTGTGCAGTGAACATGAGCTGTAGACTGCAGTGTAGGAACTGATGATGGCTGACTGAATTAGCTTATCAAGTTATTAGCACTGTAAAATGGTTTGTTACCATATCGTTCAAATTCAGCTTATTTTGCTATAAATGTTATTAAGTCTCTTTGTTCTTTTACAACCATTTAAATTGCAGCTTTCCTAGTTTATCTGGTTGCCTTGAGTTAATTTGTTTTGTGTATTTAGTTCAGTTGTAGGTATCAATTTGGCATTGATGATTAACTGACTAGAAAATTTTAATTAAACTGATACTAGACTGTAATTTAAAATATTTAACTAAAGTTTTAGTTTTCAACTATTTACCAGTAGGTAACTAAACTAGAATCTTTAAAAACTTTTTTGTTACTGCTTTTGTCTTGCTTCAACAATGTTCTAAACTAATGCACTTATCGCAATCAAAACGCAAACGATCATTGTAGAACTTAGCTTCATACACTGAGCCGTTCATTGAACAGTCCTTTAATCTCGTCTCAAACAGTTTTGTGTGACTGTTCACAGAGACTCCGAATATAAATGTCCAGACTTTACTTACTTACTTACTTGCTCTTGTTTCTTCAGGTCTAATCTGTGGCCAGACTTCAAGTCAGTTGTGGAAATTTTGAAATCCTATTGATTATTTCTAGTTAAAATTTTAGTTGCTAGCTAACTTTTTTAGTTCAGCTGTCATTGTCACTAAACTTTGTTCGTTCTGTTAAACTATTATGCTGACTGACAAATTTAGTTAGACAATCACTGCCTTTTGGTTCAGTGAGAGCCGTCACTCATGCTGCAACCATGTCATCCTCGTTTATTCCTTTTGTTTGCTACCGTGCAGAGCAAACTGATAGCAAGTTGCCTTCACATAGCACATACTCAGAAATATTCCTGGCGACTTAAGGAATTGTTAAGTCCAAGCGATTATGTTTTTTTTTTGCTGCTGGTTTTCTGTCAATAGCTAATATGTGTGATAAAGCCGTTATGATACTGTTCCTGTTAGGTCTATTTTCCATACCTTCTCATCAACAAGAAGCGTTATGCCGGACTGTACTTCACACGGCCGGACGTACATGACAAGATGGATTGTAAAGGCATTGAGACAGTACGCCGCGACAATTGCCCTCTTGTGGCTAACCTGATCAACAGTTGCCTGCAGAAGATCCTTATTGACCGTGATCCAAACGGAGCCATTGAGTACGCCAAACAGACTATATCGGACCTGCTGTGCAATCGGATCGACATCTCCCAGCTGGTCATTACCAAAGAGCTGACCAAGACGGACTCGGAGTACGCTGGCAAACAGGCTCATTGCGAGCTAGCTAACCGGTGAGTTACGCCACACACGCCTCTGCAGCATTGTGATGGTGGCATGGCTTAGTGGTAATGCGTTGGTCTCGATCAATGTAGTTGCTGTACGTTTGGCCAGGTTAGTACTTGGATGGGTGACCATCTGCGGGTGGATAAACTATCTCGGAATGTTGCCAGCCACCTAGGTCAACTCAGCCTTTCATCCCTCCAGGGTAGGTAAATCGAGTACTAACACTATGTGAGCCCTTATGGCGGGTGACGTCCTATAGCTCTGTCATGGGGGTTTCCCCATATACTCTCCTTTGACCTTTCTTAACCTCTTGACATGCAGTAATGTTTTATTGTGTGTGTGTGTTTATAATAAACTTGGCACTGGCATTGAAGAGCCGACACAAGGCTGTGACTTTCTGGCAGTGGATTGATCGAGTGATTGGTTGAGGAGGCTCGATGTTTATCACCAGTCAAGAGATTGGCTGGGAAGATCGTCTCTGTAATGACCTGTAATGTGTCAATCAGAACATGAAACCATACTCAAGTCAGTTCTCAGGAGTGTGGGTGAACAGAAGTGGAGGTATGTTGAAGGATCTGCCTCCTTGGCAATGCACACCAAGCATATGTCACCAATCAAGGTTCAACTGGAAAGTGGTCATCAAATCATACATTGGATGCTATAAAAGCTACATCAATACAGTGGTCGAGTTCATGTTTTGATTAGAAAAGAGATTAACACTATTAGTTAACACTTTTTCTAAGAATAAATACCATGTTAACTGTAAACATGAACTGACGATATAATCGATGATTTAAGTTCCAACATTTCCAGTTATTTACTACATAAGAAAAAAGATAACACGAAATGCCAGATAACACCAAAGTTAATCTGAACATTTCATAACATAACACCAACCAGCTTCCATGCAAATGAATAGATGTTTGTGCTTAATCTCTAGGGATAAGAAATTTTTTTAGTTCACTTTTTACCCGCGCGACGCTATGCTAGCGCAGGTAATAGTGATCGCAACGTGTCCGTCTGTCCGTCTGTCTGTCCGTCCGTCCGTCCGTCCGTCCGTCACGCGCCGGTATTGTGTCAAAACGAAGAAAGCTAGCGGCATGATTTCTTCACCATC
>Ga0056114_1001205_pt1 | contig 11305 bp, 12 predicted proteins | sample WorMetHERISLAND1_FD_77005 | JGI IMG/M metagenome (GOLD analysis project Ga0056114, IMG submission 77005) | Marine gutless worms symbiont microbial communities from Max Planck institute for Marine Microbiology, Germany - Olavius loisae HERON... ...
AATAAAATGTTTTAGAGCATATGATTGGAGCGGAGCGTGAGCGGAGCGGAGAGCGGGTGTCACAAAAGTAGGCTTGAGCGGTGAGCGGCAAATCGGCCGCTCACGCTCCGCTCACATGCTCTGAGTTTGACAAAGTAAGTGATGGGTAGAATTTGTAAGTGTCAACCTCGCATAACGCAGGACGGAGCAGAAAACGTGGAACGTACATGTATGTAACGTAGCGCATGTAGGCTATGTTCCACTTTTTCAGCGCCAGCATGTATCCTATGCGTAAAGTTGGACTATGTGTATAGGTTCGCATTTCGGTTTTATGAATTAAGACGTCATGGTAAGCTCCGCACTTGTATAATCCCCGAATGCAGGTCCTGAAATGACAGTACTTGTTACTGTGCTAGACCTATATATTATGCATAAACATTACAAATAAGATTGTATTTTTATTGCTAATAACATTGTTAAGTAACTACATAAGTCCGGCCAATTTATACTTGGAGCCGGAATCGCTCAAACAGTCGCGTAAAAGGCGCCGATCGATGGTTCAAAAGACGATCGAGACTGCCAGATACCGCTGCTCGTTATGCAAAAATATCAGACGACTGCTGTTTTCCTTTGTAATTCAATAGACGTGAATGAATGAAATGTGCGCAGCGTAGGCTTACTAAATCAGCCATTACAGCCAACCAGTCGTAGCAACGCGTATCCAGGCCAGATTGCCGATCGCTGACCATTCAACGTTGTAAATAATTTACTACGCTATAGTAGGCATGTCGAAATGAGAAGAAATCAGTTACGATATAAAAACACGAGTAAGTGTTATTTGAATTCAGACAGTATGTATAGCAAGTCGTTTTTATACAGATCGAGAATTCGCATCACGAATTTTATCAAGAAAGCCGTGCTGTCGCAAAGAAACCGCGCGATGTCGCATGATCTACCCATTCTCTGTTCCACCATGCAGGAATTTCAGGGCCATCCAATGGGAGCAGATCAGTGTTTCTTTTGTACCAGGCAGCGAAGACCCTATAGGCTAATTTTCTTGTAATTATTTTTCAAAAAAAATTCAAAACTATATCATCAGGGTATATGCTAACCTCACAGACAGACGGACGGACGGACGGACGGACGACTTACCATAGCATAACTGCGCTCTTCAGAGTATCGCGCGGTAAAGGTAGAACCGAATTATCTTATCGGGTATATAAATTATTATGGTCGACAAAATGTTGAATGTGAGCTTGCTATGCAACATACTGCATGGCGGTAGGACGGTGCCTGAAGCTTTCTATACGATACGATACGTAGAGATTTATGTCCCTTTCTCGCTGTTTCACTCCGGACTCAAAACCCACTTGTTTCACAAATGCTTTTCTCCATAGTTTTCTGCATCCACTGCACTGCCTTCGCAGAACTGTACTCGGGCCGGACTTTCAACTGTTTGTCGACTTTTTTGTTTTAGTTTCTGTTTTTTCTTTTATATTTTTATTTTGCGGTTACGTGTGCTAGACTATACTCACCGCACCGCCACCACGTTAAATTCTGTTGCATCATATCGTACGTGTTAAAACGCTGACAGGTGGTCATCTCAGTCTAGCACATGTAACCACAAAATAATAAATGAAGAAGTAAAAAACAGCAATTTGGATTTTCAAAAAAGCAAAATCATATGTTCGAACGAGGAGGTAACTTATATTTTGCTTCCTGAACGCATTCGTGTGTGGGAATTGTTGGTTTGGACCACCCGAACGTCTCGTGAGACGGCGAGCGTTCTCTAAAAGCAGCGAGCACAGGTGTGGTTTGTCACGCCAACCAATACAGGTAGGCGGGCGGGCCAATGCTGTGCACTGCTTCGCTGCCAAACTTTGACGGTGAGAAAGAAGCCTGCAGTAATTCAGCAGCATTGCTGTATACACGAGAACTGCTCGCATGCCTCACGCTGCGGTGATTGAGGCATTAACGCTCGAGTGTGTACAATGGAGCAAACAGACCGTATGCACAACACGCCAGAGGGTGAATGGCGACGTATACATGCAGGCGGCACTAAACATTGCAGAGTATACTACACTGTGTTTACAACAGTCTGCCGATATTCGTCTACATCTTGTGGTAGAATACTCTGCCGAAAATCAGGTAAATGACGTAACGTTTCCAGTTTACAGACATTTGTAGCCGTACATCAAATAAACTTATTGTTGGTATCTCTACCAACCTTCTGAGAGATAATGTGATAGGATATGTTTGTGTGCTTTAAACAATAATCCGAGATATCGCGAAAACATTATGATTTCTGCGTGAGACTTAACGCTAAGGTAAATTGACTACCGGTAACTTTTTAGTGAAACTTTAGCTTTATGATTAGTTTATTGATAATCAGCAAAGAATTAGTGGAAAATTTGGTCTAGTTCGCTGACACGCACTGACAAATTGCAATTTGCAACATCATTATCTCGTTTACCGGATTGATCAAATCAGTGTCTGAGTCGATCCGTGATGTAGTAGACCAAAAAAACTAAACTCTCTCCAACCCTGGAAAACATATTACACAGCACACAAATCAGGCAAGAGAACTGAACCTCAGAGTAAACCAATTAAGCGTCCCTATTAGCAGTCCAAGCTAGGCAAGCAGTCGGAGGAAGGGCATGACGACAAACTGAAAGTTGGAGCATGCACCGACTCACTAGAGTACGCGCATAGAGTCGACATTTCGGTAAGTCACGAAATAACAGGCACCCGTGAGCCGCAGGTCATTTTTTTTAAATGTAAGCAGATTCTTTTTATGATTATGCTTTATGATTATAGACTACAGATCATAGACAGCTACAACTACAGCTACTACAGACTAGAGAGCATTTATGGCAAGGAAATGGATATCGGAGACAGAATAGGGGAAATGTACTTGAATGGAGGGAGAGTAGAAAAGACTATATTGATATGCATGAAACAAATCATACACTACTGATACTTAGGCGTATACCATCATGACTCGCATTTGAACAATAGCTCAATTGTTCTGTCCAACCCTTTCGAAACATCGTGTAATGTCAGCGTGCATACACATACAACTGACAAGACAGGGATAAACAATGCGACGATTAGGGACCTTGTAACTCACCCACAAGATTTATATTATTAATGATGCATTATGATCTATTTTTCAGTTATTTTGTTGCCTAGTTCTTTCATTAGTCGTCTTGTTTCTTCAGCGAACGAGGGCTTTTTGAGTAAGACGTCCAGTGGGACGTGGAAAGACGTTTTTGCTCGAAGAACGTCTTTGGGGGTATTTTGACCCTTATGGGACCACAATAAACGACTCTACGCACAAGCGCATACAGTTCATGCCTATACTTTGGACTTGCAGACTGCAGGTTGTAAGTTGCAGCTATAATGAAATGGCAAGATCGGCGACACATCCGACCATACTGAACAGGAATACTTTGAATTACTTTGAACATGAAAGCATGCACAGAGAAAAGTTGCCCGAAAGGTACGTGCACAACTTTTATACACACGTGTTTTGCCGTGTATCGTGCCTACTCATCAGCTTGTGTTGAACGGCGCGAGTCGTTCGCGTCGGTCAAAGTCAAACACTACCTCTGCCCTTTTTAAGCGCACGCCCATCACGTTAGTAAGCGCGTGCGATCTTCGTAGTTGTGCGATCTATGCGACTGAGTCAGTTGTTGAGACTTCTTGTGTTGGTGGCTTGGCTTAGCGGTAACACATCGCTCTTGATCAACGTAGTTGTGCTACCTCGGGCCCGCGATTAACACTTGGATGGATGACCGTCTGTGGGCGGGTAAACCATCTCGGTGTGTAACCAGCCATCTTGGTCAACTCAGCCTTCCGTCCCTCCGGGATAGGTTAATCTAGTACCAGCCTTTCTGGTCGGGGTTAAGCGAGGCGCGTTCACTCGTGTCGGGTGGGCAGGTGACACTACCATTGGCACTTGACGTCACGTGGCTCTGAGGTGTCTGTGAATACAAACAGCTATATCGTCCAACCTAACTACCTAAGTCTTAACCTTTGAAAGAAAAGTGTAGGATAGCATAGCATATTCATTTATTGACAAAAGCTGACAAAACGCAACTAAGTACTGTTACTATAAAGCGAAATGGACAAGTACAAATAAATGCAAGTAGATGCACGGCCAGATGGCCGTTGCGACATGTGGTCCTACCGGATAATTATTACACATTATGCGGCCCATAGGAGTCCACATAAAGCATTCTATATCATGTGTAATTATCTGGGAAGACCGCATATCGCAGCGGCCACCGGCCGTCCATATACTGTACTTGTATATTAACGCATTGCACATTTATGTTTACACCTACTTACATACAGCAGGTTCTTTCCGAATTTGCACTTGATAGTTGTTCACTCACGAAACCTGTGAGAGTCCCAGTTACACATGTCTTGCATTAAGTGCCCAGTAAATTTGAAGTTTCTTCGGCATTCCGATTTTGAATAAATCGTATGTACGGACAGACAGACAGACGGAGTGCAACACTTTATCTGCCCGATATAAGTGTACTTTGGCCGGTATGCGGCATACCAGCAATAATGCGCGATTGCTGCTGGTGCTTCGCGCTGTGCTAAGACAGCGGCGTGCGATGTATATTATTTTGACGATATTTGAACGCTGATTGTACAAATATGGAAAACCTTGTTCGCGAAATAATCGCTGTATCTCTATTAAACCAGTGAACTTTCCCTTTGCTCTTTTCATCTAAGAATTACTTCACCATTAACTAAGTACATAGTAAGATCCTCATAAAATATTAACTTTCTACGGCGTTTCATTACTGAATAAACAAAAGGTATGTGAGTATTTGATAGACAGACAAATATCACAAAAACGAAGCATTTCCGCTGGTGACAGGTACTTGACGATATGTGTATAATAGCCCGGTTATCATTTTGGTTTTGGTTTTACGTAAATTGATACACGTTTGACGAAGATATGCTCGAAAAACAATTTTTACATTTTCCTAGCCACCTTGGCCTTGGCCCTTTAGACCTCAAATTTGATTCCTAGATACTCTCGCATTGCGCTATGTTTCCACTAAATTAGAAGTTTCCATGGCTGTCTTATTTCGAGAGAATCGGAGGCACGGGATGGACGGACAAACAGATGGACAGACGGACGGGGTGCAACACTTAATGCAGCCTCCTGTGGAGGGCCGCATAAAAACACACAAAGAATAAGCAGATTATATATACTCAAAGCACGAAAATGTTCGCATACTGATCAACTCATGCCGAACAACAAAAATATGGGCATGAAACGAACACACGCAGTTTGCTTTGCGTTAAAATGTTACAATAGCACATACAGTAGGCTTATTGTATCAGACACCATTAGAGGTTTGTCTTCAAGAGGTGTATCAGTTGCATGTAGCGTGGGTAGTCCATGCTCTAATGACCGGTAGCCTCAAGAGCAGACTATTTTATAGTGCTAGAAAACAATGACGAGATGAGACAGGGACCATACGAGAACGATGTTGGGCGCAAAATGTCTGAACACGGCATTGAATTCAAGTAAATCGAAATCGTGACAGATAGAAGGACGGAAAGATGCAGCATTCAAACGCTGCAACCCTCTTCAGGAGGAGGTACATTGCAGCAGCTGCTGTGTTACGTCAGCATGCAGTCCCATCATACATAACCTGTGTCGTCAGGTAGGCCTAGTGCGTTTTGTGAGTATTCTAGTGTGAAAGCTGGAAGATTAACAAGGAGGCCTGTGGAGTTGAAATGCGAGACCTCTCTGACAAATACACAACAGAAATGTAGGTATATAAGAACAACTGTTTGAATTTAGATGTGATACAAGAACACATCAATATCATAAACAATGAATAATGTAGACACGCGCGTTGACAAATACGGTAAAACACGAAATAACAAACTAGGTTTACTAGAAAGCAATACATTTAATAACTATACAAATATCTACAGACTATCAGCTACGAAGTTACTTTTATTGAAATTGAGCTAAAGGTTGGGTATAGAGCGAATGCCAGTTCCTGTTTTCTTAGTCACCTAAAGGCCTAAAGCGGACAGTCGTGTTGCTGGGAAGAACAGTCCACTCCGCTCTACTCCAGCAGTTGATCCACGGAGCAGGGGTGCTTATTTCTTTTAACGTTAGAAAAGCAACTTCCCCCTCACCCGAAAAATACCCTTCATATTCGGATCCCCAAAGTCTTGAGTTTGTGTACCAATTAAGATATCATCTACATAAACTAATCAACGAAAGTCATGATATGATCGTGATCAGTCGTACATAACTCTGCCATTTCCACGCACTTTCTCATTTTTGTTGGAAACTTTTATAGAAAATTTGTCTAATTTCCACGACCACTACACCGCACATGACAACAAAGCCACGTATGATATTTAATTCAGCTTACGTTAGGTTAGAAACATAACTGCAGTTCGATGGGAAATTTTCTCTTCTTGGACAAAATGGATGCAGCCTGCATCTACTCCCCTCTGTAGACGCCCCTAGCACGGAGTGATGTAAAGTCCGCCCTCAGCCGGCTCAGGATTAAAGGCGCCCCCTCCCCCCGAGGATCTGGTAGTTTTCGTGCCTATACTCCATATGCAAAGCACCTGCTGCGCTTCAAATCAAACGTACGCATAAATTTGCCGTGAGTGATGCACGTGATAGCATTGTACTGTAAATGGTAAATGGTAAATGGCTCCCGATATTATAGAGCGCTGGAAAGCGTCAGCATAACATCAGCTTTGTCTACCGCTCTTACCATTTACCCATGCCAGATCAGAGTCCATCAACGCTGACAGTCTAAACTCCAACTTCCTACAGCTCGGAAGAAGGAGTGATGGCCGGCCACAGCGGACAGTTCACCACAGGCGGTTACATGTCAACACTGTTATACACACTACTTTAGTAGGCCTCGAACCAACAACCTTCCGATTGTTGGTCCGACGCTCTACCAATAGTGCCACCGACTCACCGATAGATTAGTTGTAATCACGACGTCAATATTTGGGTAGCTTGGGTCTATACTATAAGTATACTTCCTGATAACACGATCGCATATTTTCAGTGTCGATTCATTCACAGCAGATAAGCAGATTCAATTACCGTATCACCAGTATGGCTGACTTCCGCTTGAGTGTCAGCTGAATCCGACTTTGAGTTTGTGACTGTTGAATATGCCTATCCTGTCTCATAAATCTGTTTTGGGATGTCACCTGCTATACAATAAGTGATGACATTGACATAATGCCCAAAATGACCATTCTCAGATCCGTGCAGTGGAGTTGGGACGCAGCCCAATTCCGCTCCGCCAAGACAACGTCTGCCAAATTAGCGGCGGACGTTCAGCCGTTGTCGGCAGTTGACGACGGCGGAAACGTGGCTGAATAAAGCGGACCTTAGTCTTGGCGGGCCTGTGTCCGCAACCAGGTCTCCAGATTTTTTATGCGTTGTAATTGAACAATTACAACATCTCAGTGATCGTGATTATAACAAAAATACAGACTGCTATTTTGTTTGCCCTCAAATCATGTCCCTGGCTGTTATGGCCTCAAGCTAAAACATGTGAAACCGCGGTGTAATGAATCTTACGGTTGTCCTTTGTGGAAGTCCATATATTTGTAAATTTTAGGTAGCTGTCAGACTGTCAGTTAACGTATATGGCAGAAATCAACTGTTATGTGAAGACTGGAGATGAGGGGCATGTTTATAACAGGCGTGTTAGTGTTTATAACAGAATGTTGATGACTGTCTGTGCAACAAGACTGCTATTATGCAGTGATCTAATGGCCGGTGCACACGACCTGTATACGTCCCTGGGTAGTGTGTACCGGCTTTAACGCGCCCGGACAGTGTTATTCACAGCATCGAGTTCGCACGTCACCCAAAAAGTTCGCTGTTAGTAACTGCCTTATCACGCAGTCGCAGTTGCTCCGTTGTCGTAGATTTAGACTATCGGTTAATCGGTGAACTAGTGTTTAGTTTTGTGACTTCTTGTTTAGTTCACACCACGTTAATAGCAGCTGAGTTAGTTCTTTCAGCTTGTTTGAACTGACATGGGATGTTGCGATGCATGAACTACGAAGCCGATGGAGCCAGTAAACTGGCAATCGTATTGCAGCGGATATAGAACACGCAGTTTTCTTACTTAATTCATTATTACTCCTGTTGCCTATCTCTCAGCAGAGAGTTTATAGTGGGTTAATAAGTTAACCACATACAATTTCACTCCAGCCAATTCTGACGTCGAAAACGAGCTGTTGTCATGCTGATCACTGCAGTGAATTACAAGAAAGCCTAGCTAACGCTAAGGTAAGCGCGCGACAGCAATGCGTGTATGAAGGCCCCTAGCGAAGAAATTACGGCAAATCAACGTAAGGAACATGATGTTGAAAAGTAAACTCAGTGGTTACAACGGTGTCGCTGACAATAGGGTCTATATTCATTCGTTCAGCTTATAGCAGTTCAAGGTCATATAAAATCATCGAGCTTGGTGTCAATCGAAAACTCCTATGTAACTTCCTTATAGTCATTAACAGTAACTACAGGCGTATCTCCTACCGTTTTCGAGATATTGACGTTCAAAGCTATAGACAATGGCTTGTTTCCCAACTCCTCCCTTGTTTGACGCCCCCGGTCGGGTGAAGCCATTAGAATTTCTGCATGAAATTATTCCGCAAAAACTAGAAGGATAGGGCTACCGTGTGGTAGAAATTTTATAATCATAACTTCAACTGTTTTTGACTGATTCACCCATGTGACGACGGACGGACGGACGGACGGACGTGTGATAGCATGAGCGCGCTAAATATAGTAACACTTGTCTGTCGTGAGGCTCCCAATCCAGACCGCGTTAACTTGTCATATAATGCTGGGTGTGCAGTGGCAGATCCAGGAATTGACAGAAGGGGCGATCTGTTGTCATGCTGATCACTGCCGTGAATTACAAGCAAGCCATAAGGTGAGCGCGCGACAGCAGTGCGTGTATGAAGGCCCCCAGCGTTTAGTGACGCATAATATCAAGTGTGTTCAACAACCATCTTTGGGTCAATAAGTTGATACGCATACTTTCAAGCTGCTGATTACTGATTATCGACTGCATCTGCGGAGGCAGCTGACAACTGATCACCTGCACTTGTTCTGTGTACAGTGTGAATAAAAAAATCCCCCTGCGGTTTTCTGACATTTTTCCCAAACGGTTGGGAATTTTTAATAAAGTTTTTACACACCTATTATACGTTCCTATCTACGATAGATTAGAAATTTTTATTCAATTATCTCCAACTTTAATTAACGAAGTTATGCCATACTAAGCGAGACCACCCATCGAATTTCTTACATTTCACTAGAACTCAACTCCTAAGTTTGCTTACTGATCAAATGACATCACTGTTGATGTCATGTCATATCCGACATGTTTGTTGACATTATAAAAAGCAGCAGATCTGGGATGACTTGCCACAGACAACGATCAACGAAGCTATCGGCGACTTTCGCAAACGTCTGAACGCGCGCGTTTCGGTCGATGGTGGACATAACATTTTGAGTATATTATGTGAACTAGGTAGTCGAGCTTAATATGGCATAACTTCGTGTTAGAGATGGACAAAAGTTTGCGGCTTAATTTTTCGGGCCACTCTGTATAGTACATCTGAAAACGGCAGTTGTAAGTAAGAGAAAGGATATAATACATAACGATTGACGTACTGCTGCTCTAGCTTATACTGGGAGTCTAGGAGCTGGAGCGTGATTTATTGTTACACAAAGAAACACAGTAAATTAGCATACGTGATCAATAGACTACAATTCTGTGGCGGTGTTTACAGGTGTGAAGGCATGCTGCATACTGTAAATCGATATGTTTCTACGACATCGCTTACGGTAAAATCAACTGCCATCTTGTACATAAACCCAGTTTAATTTTTCTACTATTTTATTTCTTCTTCTACGGTCGCGCTTATGCTACAGAGTTGCGTCCGTCTGTCTGTCGTCTGTAACGTATGTATTGTGGCTAAATGGTGCGTCCTAGAGCAAAAGTTACTACTGACAGCCTACAGGAAGTCGTATATGAGGAATCGATTGTTTAGAGGTTGTTTAAAATATCAATGATATCATGATTATCTTTCAACACGCAGCGAGTTATGGCCGAAAAAAGCGTGAATTTTTATATACCTTCTGTTCGCATGACCTCGCGAATCTCCTTCAGTTTTAGACCGAACCGCTTCAATTTTGGTAACAGTATGGAGAAAATCATCGCAGATGAACCAGCTTATTTTGAATGCGCGATATCTCTTAATAAATCGTTCACTGATGGAACGGCATCGCAATTTTGCACGAAATGTGCAATAGCTGAAATGACCTTCGATCAGATATCACTCAAGGTCACCAAAGGTCACGTAGTTCGATAGGCTGTGTACGATTTCCTATTAGTGTTCCATATTAGTGTTTGATTAGTTCATTAGTGTTTCATAGTAACTAGCGCGACGTGTTACAAATACATAGGCTAGTAGTAACACGAGTTTCTTTGTACGACATTTTACCATACAAACCACATTCTATTTTTTGAAGTCAGCGGAACAGTTACGAAACAGGAAGTCAAAACTCTTGAAATCTGTCATCGAAACCACTTTTAAACCCAATGACACGCATTTGCTAAACAATATTATCTTGTCATGACCATAGATGTTTAATAGACTGCCACACCGCAATATCAATCGCAACGTAAAGGTGCATTAGGTTCATTATTCGATGCCCGAAGGTTATGGGCTAAATCGGCACGAAACAAATATACAACGGTATGGTCAGGTATACGTGAGCGTCCCCGTCAGTGACGTAACCACGGCCATACAGAGACTTGCAGTCTGTGTCAGTTCGATAAATGACTGGATGTCTGCCAGCAGACTGCGTCTGAATCCGACGAAGACAGAAGTGATGTGGCTTGGTGCATGTCAACAGGTTAGCCGCATCAATATTGGTGACATTCCCATGCTGTTAACAAACTGTCGAGGTTGCTGAGTCTGCACGTGACCTTGGTGTCATTCTCGATGCAGAGTTGACAATGTCTGCTCTATACACTGCTCATGTCACTGCACTCTGTCGATCCGGATTCTTTGAACTCAAGACAGTCACGTCCATTCACCCGGTCACTCACTACGGAAGCTTTGCTAAAACACTGGTTCAGGCGTTTATATCTTGCCGTCTGGACCACTGCAACTCGCTTCTGTATGGAGTGACCGATAATGTCACGAGGAGAGTCCAGTCGCTGCAGAATGCTGCAGCACGCCTCATCACCGGAGCCAGACGTCGTGA
>Ga0056114_1001206_pt1 | contig 11302 bp, 8 predicted proteins | sample WorMetHERISLAND1_FD_77005 | JGI IMG/M metagenome (GOLD analysis project Ga0056114, IMG submission 77005) | Marine gutless worms symbiont microbial communities from Max Planck institute for Marine Microbiology, Germany - Olavius loisae HERON... ...
AGCGCGCATCGCGCGGTCATCTTTGCTATAGCACAGCTTTCTTGTATATTCTAAACAACGATATGGGCACAGAAGCACTTCGCTTACGCCCATAACATCCGCTATGTTATGTTATGTTATATTAGAATACACTACCCAACACTACAGGCCAGGTGCTAATGCTTTTTGTGTTTTTCACTTTTCGACACTATTTCCGGTTGAAATTAGCGGTGCTTTTATTTATTTTGTTTAAGAATTAGTGTTTTAAGTTACGTATTCGCATATTTTTACGTATTTGTGATTACTGTAATGTGTTAACTTGACACCGTAAGTGTGGATATGGTTAAAAGCTGCAGCCTAAGCCAGACCTGTTCGTAGCAGGTTATGGGTAAAAAGCGGAAGTGCGGGATGCGAGAGTGTTAAGGGGTAAAAAGCGGGAAATTCTGCGGGACGTCTCCCGCATTTTACCATGAAAATGAAAATAATATAACGTTACCATAGCTGTGTATATTCATGGATAATATCTCCTTGCAAGAAACACACACCCGTGTTCATTACTTATGCCTGCTGTAAGCTGTAAGTAACATAACGTAACATATTCGTTTATTATTATCAATTGTCAGAACGCAATTGAACAAGAAGTTGCAATTTTACATGAGTGTTGACATTATAAGATGTTCAGTGTTCACATGTGGGAAATCATGAAAGAATGAATGTTGAGACGAGCAAACACGACGAGCTGTGGACCACACGACGTCGAGTGATGATGAACGTTGACATTGAAACATGTGACGACGGTGATCCGTGATGAGACGTCGGTTGTGGTCGTGTCGGTCGATTACCATTGATGAACGCAGTTCCGTTACCAACCAGACATGGCGACGGTCGCTTAGAACACCCAGAACGACAGCCACCATGACGTACACTGCGACGTGCCACGGGGAGCGTGTACACTGGACCACCGCTGGACTGTGATGCACGGTTGATGTACGTGTACACTTCGATCATACTTGTACATGAACTTTGATCCCCGGTGAACACGTGTCATCCGTTGCTATCAGTGTTTGGCTCAATCTTTCACTTGCAATTTTTCCAGAAGCAGAACAGAATCGAAGAAACAAAAACATACCACAGTAATCCTGGAACAATAAGCAACAGATTGGTACAAAATGTTCCGTGATGATCTCCGGAAAACACAAGAAAACTCAGAAAACCAGCGAGCAACACACATGCGTCAGGCTGCCACAGCGGGCACCACACATAACATCGGATTTTTATTTTTGATAATTGTAACTTTGTTGTTATTTTACAGGCGTCTGATAAGATGGCAAGCAAGTTGACTGGCAAGGAACAATTGACACTGAAGAATACTAATAAAACTTCTAACAAACGAGGGAAAGTAAAATGCAGAACGCCGGTGAAGAATATTATATCTGGATTTGATAGAAAGAAGTCAAGATCTAGCATGAAAAAGATCAAGGTGGTGTCAGAGCATTATGTTCATATTTTTACAGAACGTTATTATTTAGCTTTAACTTATAAAATTAATGATGCATGTTACTGCTGTTTTGGTTGAAAAATAATAATGTTTCATTTGTGACTTTCACAACTTGGTTTGGTTTTGGTATTGGACAATTTTCAAAAACTGCAGTGTGCAAAAGTAGCATCTATGAGAGACAATACAGATTTATTAAAGTAAAAGCTTGCTGCAGTTTGAAAATAATAAAGAAAGCTAAAAAATTGGTGATATTTGCACAGATTAGATAAAAAAACCTCTTTTGATGTTATTTTGCAAAAATGGTGCATATATTGCTGATTTTGACTTTGTTTTCTTCTGTTGTTTGAAGGCTTGTAATTCAATAAAACTACTATATCATGGTTTGCAGTGATGTGATGGATTGTGGATTGACTGAATGCCTGTTGCAGAAGTTCTTGAGAAGTCACACTAAGAAGAAGGCGACATTATCCAGGAGTCCTTCATTATCACAGGTCAAACTTTCAGTAAATGGATTTGAGCAGCGAGTCAAGTCATGTGATTTAAAAGGTTTTGAATCATTTTTCCATCGCTGTTAAGAGTCAAATTCCGTCTTGTGTTTGCTGCTGAAATGCTGCCAAACAGTTGCAGTTAATTTTGCAATAGTGTGTTCTGCATGTTTGCATTTGGCATTATTGCTGCATGCCTGGTATCTGTCAGTCTTTTCTGTGGTTTTTTATCTGCATAAATGTGTGAAGTAAACTGCTAGGCTGCCGTGTATAGAACTGAGAGGCAGACAGGTTAAGATTGGTTGATGTTGTGGTATTGTATCGCAATTAGCCAGTTGGTATGGTCTGCTGCAAAGAGATACTCAGACAGTGAATAGTTGTATGAATTGTGAGGTTGAAGATGGTCAACATTTATTTCAGTTATATCATGCTCTTTTATGTAAAAAAAAATCACAAGACAGCAATGTGTAGACAGTTGTTAACTGTATTCATAGACTACTGTATTCATATGCTTGCAATCGTGCTTTAATTAATTAATTAATTAATTAATTAATTAATTAACTTGATGCTACAAACCATAAACAATGCATGCTGTAGAAGTATAGAATGGCTATTGGCTAAGGCTTATTTACTGATTTTGATACCTCCACTTATTGATGTTACTTTTTCTCATTCTGATTGTCTTGGAATAAGTGCTTTAAAATGGCCATTGACAATGCTTTACTCTATGGCACTCTGGGAGGCAACATTCACAAGCTTCACTGTGCTCAAAACTCTTCCCCGTGCTGTTCTACCTCATGATCACGGTTCATCCAGCAGCAGACTCTTATCTTCATTCACTCTCTGTTCACAGATGGATTCAATGTAAAATTGCTCTCATAATGTACAAAACTCTTAACACTGGATCAGCGATCTTACTTAAGTTAAGGAGCCTTCTAACCCTATACAGGCCATCACAATGTCTCTGCTTGGCTAATCACTAATCAGAAACTTTTACTTTTCCCTGCATACACCACGTGTTTTTAGTTTTAACGCACCTACTCTCTGGACTGAAGAAGAAGATGATGATATTTATTTGACTCAAAAACATGACAATCATGGCAGTTCAAAACATTTGTAATAGAGCCAGGTTGCCAGAAAACCGTAAGGTCAACAATGGCCACCCAAAGAACTACTAAAATTTAACTGAACATACTAATAGATTCTGTGCTGTCCGGGAGTCCGTGCACACTGGGTACCTTCAAACACTGGCAGAGACATATCTGACATCACTAACATAACATCCAAACCCTCCTGCTCATACCGACTTCTGGCTAAGGATGCTACTTTAGAATTTTTTCGTTAATCCACAATCGAACCAGTTATTAAGATCGATAGTCGAATTCAGGGCTTCTGGCATAACGTACCACAGTGTACTAAAACACGCCGGGAGAGGGAGGAGGAGGTGGGACACGTTGCCGGTCATGGGATGCCAGCCTGCAGCGGCAAGTGCCGTGGCTTAATGACTGTTGTGCGGTATAATCACTGCACTGATTGGACCAGTGAACAGATGCCGGAACAGCCAGTGGCCACGGTGTAGTGGTGGGCCACCCTGTAGTTCTAGTGATGCAGAGGCTGTGTCTGTGAAGGTATCGTAAAAAGTAAAGGTAAAGCAGATGATTTAAATCGCGGTTCTATGCAATTCGAAGATCACCGCAGAACCGCTCTACATTACCCCTGCCAACAATACGGCGTTTTTAGCATGAAGGCCTCTTAAGGTACCAAGTTATACTGCTTGGTGAACAGAGGCACAGTAGGTGTGAACAACTTGCCCAGGGTTGTTGCCCGAATAATGCCGCGGTCAGAGTCGAACCCGCGACCTCTTGATTACGAGTCCAACGAACGCCCTACCGCTACACCACCGTCGTGGGTGATCTATTGCCTGGCAGAACGTGTTTATGGCCAAGGTCTCCACTGAACGGTGGTCAACATGTTGGTTGAGCATTATCTGGGTGGTCACTCCATGGGTGGTCCATCCACTCCACCGGTCGCCCACGTAGGGACTAGGAGTAGACTGCCGGTGTCACGTTGGATACGGCAGGTGCTGGCTGTCCTGCACGGCGTTCGCGCCGCCGCCGCTGCCGCCTGACTGCCATGTCAGCGCCGATGTAGTGTTTACAGAGACCGGTAAATTAACAGTCAAATTCGATTACCGTTTAAACGACACTGTTATTGGATAATCGGTTATTTTGATCAACTATCGATTAATCGAAAGTCGTTTTACATCCTTAGTTCTGGCACCTCAGATTTGACTGTGACGAATCGACCTTGGACTATTAACTGTATTATTGTATTATATATCTTATTATTGTATTATATTTTTATTATTTTTCTGTTGGATGCATGTTATAAATTTCTTCACTGGTGTGAATTGTTGTGCACTAGATACACTAAATGTGTCGACTCAGTCATCAGCTTTACCAGCATCATCGTCAAATGACGTAAAGCACGCGAGACCGGCTGCTACTCGTGCAACAAGCTGTCTAGTCGCTCAGCAGCCTTTGAAATGGACGCTACGCTCAGCAGTTGATAATTCATCGCTAGATACACTACGGACAACTGGAGTGGCCAATAAAGTACAATCTTAAAATTTGTTGTTTTCTCTCTTCCTTGTTTTTATGTTTGCTTGGATTTTTTGAGACATAGTGTAGTTACTGATATGCACAAGAAATGTCGCCAATTCTACATCTACAAAATATAATCACATTTTTACTGTGTATGTATGTTATTTTTCCCATAACATACATACTTACGCGTACATTATTCCAGAAGGAAACGTACAGTCCCAACTGAGGGCCGCAGCATCTTCCACCATTAACGGTCAACACTCAAGAGGTGTCTTTCTGTAATTGTTAGAGCCATATTCTCTGTAGACGACTCGATGGTCACTGCCAGTCCACATGAGAAGGAATTGCAGTGAGGAATTCCGGCAACACTGATAGCAAACTAGTCCACACAGCATGAACATAACTTGTTTCAATGTCAGATTGGCAGGTATTTGTCATGTTAGCACTACAGCGGTGTGAATCATTTGCTAATGTGTGCTGTTGTGCATAGGGTAATGATTGTAATAGTTGTAAGCCAGTTACGGTGACTAAAGACGGCACAGTGAAGTCTTCCCGAGGTGAATTCATCGATGCTGACAAGTTGTTTGAGTATATGATTGAACCGGTCACGCCTTCAAAGTTCTTCAAGTGAGTCCTTCTCGTTATACATTAATGCCGCTACGTTTCACGGAATCATATCCCGTATCTGCTTGAGTTATAATTAGTAGTTCATTGGAACAGCCTCATTACTGGCATCCTGGCTGGATCACCACTCCGATGGTAAGGTAAGGCATGTTTTTAATACTACTGATGCCTGGCAAATGCTTAGATTTTGTCGGCTGACAGATTGCATACAACTTGTCCAACAGTCAATACGTCGCTGCCGTGACAGTCTGCTCTGTCCAGCTTGTTGGGTCTGACCTGCTGCTTTGATGGGTTTTGAACATACATCTCTTTAGCTGTCAGTGTTTTGTTGACTGTGCATTTGAGGTGTGTTGTCATGAAATTTGTTGCTCACTTACTTGCATACAAAGTTGCATACAAGTTGGTTTGTTAGTCGTTGAATATTTTATTCTTCTACTAATGACAGTCAAGTTGGAATTGTTTGCATCGCCTCGTCACTTTGTGCTGGCGTGTAGAGACATTTGGGAGAAGAAGCCGCTGTTGATTCGTCGCCGCAGCTCCAAGCATAATGATGGCTGGTTTAGCACCGACGAACTGCATCGAATCTTGTGCCAGGTGAATAATTCGCATTTACATTGTTGTATCCAGGCGGCATAAAGTAATCCTACACTGCACTGTGACTGATACAGACAGATAACAATTATATATGTACACGTTATTTTATTCAGTTTTTAACATGTATTCCACTGCTCCCTGACTGCGCGAAAACTCTGTTTTAACCCTTTGACGCCCACTGTTGCCATATGGGTACAGCTATAGAGCATTCTGTGCCAGACCGGGTTAAGCCGTCATTTGTAATTTTTGACATCTGGGCACACTGACGCTCAGCCCTGAGCGTCAGAGTGCCCAGATGTCAAAAATTACAAATGACGACTTAACCCGGTCTGACACAGCATGCCTTATAGCTGTTACCCATATACCAACAGTGGGCGTCAAAGGGTTTAGTTTTGTTGAACACTGTATCAGTAATTGCTGCATGAGATCATAATGTTTGCAGTGCTAGTTGCACAATGCTGACATTGCTATTTGTTGCTCTGTTGCTGTGATACAGTGATAATATATACGCACATGCAGTTGTCAAGTTTGTTTCACTGTAAACCAGGAACAAGTGAGCTTCACCGACAACATTGATGTTGTGACGTATTCAAACGGTGAACGAGAGACGCACAACCCCGCAGGACGAGCGTACGCACCTGTTGTGTGGGACTTTTACCAGGTCGATTGTGGCTCTTTGCAGCATGACGGTGTGATGGTGTTGTGAGAATGATGTTACAAGTCGGTGGGAAGGTGTTATGTTTGTAACTACAACCGGTTTTCATTAAAATTGGTACTTTTCACACTAGATGTGCAGTTATGAAATGTGGATGGGGCACTGTCAACTGCATGAAAATGCAATTGTGCAATTCATGTCTGCTTGAAATGCAGACTGTGTTCAGAAATTCACAATTTTTCACCACTATATCGCTGTATCTTAGAAATGATGCAAGATAGGGCCATAGTTACTATGTAATGCTAATAGAACGTCATAGACAGTGGATAAAATTTGGTCAGTCCGGTGACCAAGACTCGACTTTAAAGATCATTTTGTTGACCCGCTTTCAAATTTGTTATCTTCTGGACGTCTTTGAAGTAGATGAAGCTACAGTCACATTTTAAAATTGACAGGCAGACTTTTGATAGATTCAGAGAGAATGTATATGACCTTAGCCATCTGACAGTTTCAATTTTGGCAGCCATTTGTATCTTTGTAACAGCTGAAGATATGCATTGCAGATATGACATTGACAGATGGATAGACCTTGGCATGTATTGATTTGTGATTAAAAAGAAGTGGAGCTATCACAGAGAAACAATTTTATGCTTATGAGCGATTTATGAGCAGTTGGTGAGCTGCCTGTATTGTCTTGACATTACAGCAACAACAGACATGTTCCCACGCTGCTGTTAGTAATGGTTAGTCATGCCTGGTGAATTATAAATGAATATTAAGTTTTCAAAGAGACATTTGTTGTTTATTGTGAGTCATTTTTTGGATGAAAGGCATCGTCTTACTTTGCTTGACATTTTCAGTAGAAGTACCTTATTCACAATGAATGAAAACAGTATCTAGCTTAGAGCAATAAGTAATATCTTGTTAAATCTTGTTCATCTTGTGGGTTTGGTCAGATTGGTTGCTCTTCTCAATAGTCTCTAATGGTGTTGTTGTGCAGAACGGCTGCTCTGTTCGCCTGTTGAACCCTCACACATACACCGAGAGTGTCTGTAACTACCTGTCTCTGCTGCAGCAGTATTTTGGATGTGTTGCCGGTGCCAATGTGTGAGTATTGTCTACGTCCGTGCCATGTTTGTCATTCTTTTGCTAAATTTAGTGTTTTTAGCCGCATCAAAGTGCTCAGTGATTTTGACGCGTGTCAGCGCCTTCAGTCGGGTCGTGGCTCTGTAGCTGCTGTGAACGTGTGATCAAATTGTTTGACCGTCTGTCAGTCAGCCAGCAGTGTAGCCGGCACTGATGTTCTGCAGCTGGGGGATAACCAGAGGGTTTAGTGTCACGTTGGCCATGTGCGATAGGTTTTGTGGTGTACTCCAGACTGGTGTTGAGTAGCATGAGATCCTTACATACCAACATGTCTACAGGCAGTGCGAGTATGTCATAGTTCACTGCAAAATGTGAAGGATTATGTGATAAAAATGTCATTATTGCTAGTGCTATGAGGTTTTACTTTAAGAAAATTCAGTTTGGTTTCATTCAGTATTTTGCAAAAGACTGGTTTTGGTACTATTGGTTTCAGTTTTTTGAAAAAAGGCAGTATTTGTGTGTTATTGTGAAAAACAGTTTTACTGAAGTACAAGCTCAAAAATTATAGATGAAACCAAAGCAGGATGGCATTTGCGTAGTTTTGGACAAATATGGCCCATAAAATGTCACTTTTATGTCAAAACCAGGCACAAATTTGGTTCAGTATGTTGTTTTTTTTCCAGTCATAACTGTGCACTGCATATTACTAATAATTTTATGTTTGAATAAATACCTCACTTCACCAGAACAAATAACACCGTGGTTTCAGTTTGGAGCAGTTTTCTATTCAATTTATTTATTTATTTATTTTATTTATTTAAAACATTTTTGGTTACTCAGCAACTACAGACACAATAATGTCAAACAGTACAACTAAGACAATACAATGAGTATACCGAGAGACGCCAAGACATATAGCACTCACAGACGCCTACATACAATAATAACAGTAATACAGCAGTTTTGAAAGTGATACGTCAGTAAAAATTGTTGTGCTGAATTCTATTACATATAAACATTTTCACCATGATTTAGTAATTCTTTGTTGGCTTTTTTCATCTAACTAAAGTTCTGTTCTTGTACCTTGTTTTGTTCACTCTTCAACTAAATGCCGCCTCAGTAGTGCTAATACAACAATGATTTTTGTTGACACAGAATCCAGTAAATAGGTATTAAACAATGAATTTATGTGACTGTTAATTGTAGATATTTAACTCCTCCAGGCAGTCAGGGCTTTGCACCACATTGGGATGACATTGAAGCCTTTGTTCTGCAGCTGGAAGGCCAGAAGCACTGGCGTGTGTACGAGCCAAGGTTGTATTGTGTACTTGTTGATTGATTAATTTCAGATGACCAATAGTTGGTTCATTTTAACTTTTTGGGGGTTTTCTGATTGATGCCAGGCAGTGATAGATGCAACGTTTTTGTTGCTATCACTCCGTGTTTTTCGTCGTCCACAGGTGACTGCTGACTGGAGAGGTGCTGCGTCAGTCCAATAGAACCTCTAACGAGTCATCTACTGTAATGCTATTTTTGTCTCTTCATCAGCTAGTTTATCATCACAACAGTAACAACGCTATTCGTTTTTGTCTGTTTTAAACTTAATTCTTTATTTTTGCGTTTCAAGCTGACAAGCCACACTTTTCATGTAGTAATCTTGTTACCGATTTGTTTATGTTGTAGAAATGATGATGAAGTGCTGCCTCGATACTCCAGTGGTGAGTGCAATGTTGCTTTTGTGGCGTTTTCCTCTGAGAGACTGGCAGATGTGTGCTCAAGTAGACACTATGTGATCAAGGCACTGTGGTACCAGTGTTATTGTGTTATTGTTGTGTGACTGTTGAAATACAATTTTTCAATGAGTGATTTTGATATTCAGATATATTTTTTAAGAATTTATCTGGATATAATTTGAGTAGAGTGGTGTAGTATTCCTGCCCTGCGGTCTATGATCGTCCTGTATTTTGATGTGAGCAGCAAACTTCACCGATGATGACTTGCCTTCTCCGCCCGTCCTGGACACTGTGTTGGAACCCGGTGATCTGCTGTACTTTCCACGAGGATATATTCACCAAGTGAGTTCTCTATTGTGGAATGTTTGGCTATACTCTGAAAGTAATCAGTTAAGTTTCCTCAGTGCTGTGATGCTTCCGGCTGGATGACAGACGTGACTTGTGACCAGTAAAAACCTGCTTTGTTAATTCCAAACGTTCACCTTTGGTCAAGACAACCTGACCACAGGAAACTAGGCTGCTTAAATGAAAGCTTAGAGTAAGAATAGAGAATATTATGATATTGGCTTCCATGGCACTAATACTGTGTCTGTCATTTGGTCTCAGCCGGCTGGTGTCATGGCTGAAATATCCTGTAATTTGTTGAATTGAACACTACTTCCCACTGCTACTACTACTGCAATCGAGTTCTGAGTGTCTCTTCATCATTGCGAGGGTACTGCGACGGTAACCCCACCGCTGTTCAGGCCTGGCAACCCTGCCGTCTGTGGGAGCCGTCCCCTAGTCACCCCATATTATTGTAGACTAAGGGATTTGCTGTGTTTTGTGTTCATGTCTGCTTATTGTATGTTTGATTTGTCTGTCTACTGTTTGTTCCTTCAGTACCGGTACTTTGATACTGTTGGTTGGGTCTTTTGACCCGTAAAAACCATCTCCCACATAACCCATACTGTGTTGGCGGGACGTAAAACACTGCTGAATCCAATCCAATCTCTTCATTATTGCTGCCTAGTCCTACCACCACCACTTGCAGATTTATAGCCAGACAGTCACAGAGGGAACAGTGCCCATCCATATGAAGGTACTACATACACCTGTCTACAAAAAGTTTTACGGATTTCAACGAAATTTGTTGTGTAGGTAACTGGTAGAGGTCAATGAGTAATGCACGACAGTATGACCTGATCCAAAGTCAAGGTCATGAAGGTCTGAAAGTTGCAAAAACGGCCTATTTGAAAGGCTATCTCTGTCGCCGGTATGCATGTAATCAAGGGACTAATGGTGAATTATGATACTCCAAGACAATATTTAAATTTTAACCGGAGAGATTTTCAATATTTATCCTCATTTAGCGTCACGTGACCTTCAAAGTTATGGTGTTCCACCTTTGGCAAACGAATTTTGCCTCTTAATTTAGCCCATAGCGGCTTTTTCGTTTAATATTTTCATGTAAACTACACTAATAAACATTAATACACATCAATTAATATGCAGATGCTTTCAGCTTGGCCACTGTTGTGTTAAATGTAACAGTAGCCTGTTGGACCAACACTGGCTACATTTCTTGAATACACAACGATCTTTAACACAATGATTGTTGATGTATTGAAGAGCAAGTCACTGTGTTACGTAATGTATTTTGTTTCTGTTCAGTAGTTTGTTTCTGCGTAAATAACAGGCAAGCACTGCAGAAGGTTCACATTCTCTACATATAACAGTGTCCGTTGGACAGAAGAATTCGTGGGGAGACTTCCTTGAAAAGGTAGAACTTTGATTTCCTCAATGTATAAATTCAGTTTTGTCCATTATTTACATACTATAATTATAATACTTGCAAGTTAAGTAGTGTATAATTATTTGAAGTCTGCTTTTGTAGCATTTTAAATAAAAATAGTGTACCTTAGGGATTATACACTGTGAGTCAAAAAAAGGAGACACTATACTCTTGTCCATATCTTTGCTAAATATTGACCGATTTTCACAATTCTTTCACCGACATACTCAGTAGGAACTGTGCAATAAAATTATTAATAAAGATCCCA
>Ga0056114_1001207_pt1 | contig 11301 bp, 5 predicted proteins | sample WorMetHERISLAND1_FD_77005 | JGI IMG/M metagenome (GOLD analysis project Ga0056114, IMG submission 77005) | Marine gutless worms symbiont microbial communities from Max Planck institute for Marine Microbiology, Germany - Olavius loisae HERON... ...
GACGCTCAAATCAACAGGGGGTGGGTCACTTTGGGCCCAAATTTAGGGGTGTTCCCCTTGGAGCAGACCCGTCATGTTAGGGTTGCAAAGAGCTAACATCCCAGGCTAACTAACGGTATAATTATTTTCGAAGAATTCCAACCTATGTGATCACAATCCACCAACGTCACAGACGAACAGACAGACAACATGCGATCGCAATACCGCGCTTTGCACTAAAGTGCATCGCGCGGTAAAAACGGGAGACAGTTAGCTCGTTCAAGACGGCACTAAAGACACATTTCCACTTCGATCAATTACAGCTACACAGAGCATCGCTGTCGACTGCTGAGCCGATTATCTTGTGTTCACTGCCGACTCAAAGGAGAGTAAGTCGCGGATTGGTCAACAAGAGGAGACATCATAGAACAGTGAAGCGCACCGACTCACGTGGCACAGTTGTACACCTCTGACAATGTCGGCGCATTTACATCTTCCCTTGAACACGGTCTATTTTGCATTGTTTAAGTCACTTAAACAGTAAGAAATGTCTTTCTGTAAGGCTTCATTCGGCGTCAACCGCATCAAAAAATTACCATTCAGTCAGCAATCATCTTTCTGAGAAACGTCTGTCCGGGAAAGTGACCATCCGGGAATCGTCTTTCCGGGAAACGTATTGTCCGGGAAAAACCACCCGGGGATAAGTTATCCGGGAAACGACAGTATAGCAAAAAAAGAGTTTACACAAATTGTTTTACAACGGTCTGGCTGGTTGTGAATGAGACTGCATTGTCTCTCTGTAGTGCCATGGACATCAGCTGAAACATGGAGACTGTCTCGCTAACATTATTATGCAGCCCTCCCTAGGAGGCGGCAATAAGTGTTGCACCCCGTCCGTCTGTCTGTCCACCCGTCTGTCCCGTGCCTTTTATTTACTCGAAATTGGAGAGCCGTAGAAGCTTCATATTTTGTTATAACCTGGACACGAGTAACTGAGAGCAAACTTAAGGTTTAAAGGTCAAAGGTCAAGGTCACTAGGAAAGAAAACGTAAAAATCGTTTTTCCCCGCATATCTTCGTCAAAGGTGCATTGATTGAGGTCAAACCAAGATCAAAATGATCATCAGCCCATTTTGCAGGAACACATTGTAGAATACATTTCACCAGCGAAATGCGTCATTTTTACTCTGTGTCTGTTTTCAATGCTTTTATGTGTACTGCGAATACGATTTTATATTAAATAAATTATTTTGTTTGTCTGTCACATACCTCACATACAAATCGTTGACTCAGATGGGGAAAGCCGTAGAAAGTTCATATTTTTTTATGGGAAAATTACTCCCTACACTAGTGAATTGGAAGTAATTTTGAGATCAAAAAGATCAAGGTAACTAGGAACGAAAATGCAAAAATCGTTTTTGCGCATATCTTCATGAAAAGTGGATCAATTTACATCAAACCAATACCAGAGATTTACTCAAAATCGGAATGCAGTATTCGCGGCGCCTATGTAGAGAACACGCACCTGTTAGTCGTTCCAGGTGATCCAAGCAACGGTTCTGAGTGACAGTAGTCGGGCGACTGAGTGTAGAAAAGCAGATCGTCATCGGAGAAGTTAGATCTTCCGGTATGCGCGACCGGAAGTAGGTGTCGCTGGTTGGAGCCGCGAACTCGGCGTGGTCCGACTTCCACGGCGGACACGTAGCTGTGATAGATTTGTTCTGCGACCACACGCACGTCGGCAAGTGCTCGCCAACAGGTCTTGACCGAACAAGACCCGGACACTCCGTGACACTTACACTGAGTCGTCATACTTCGCATCATCAGCTGAACGACAAACACACGACAAAACTTCAAACAGACGAAAACTGAGTCAAGGTCTGAGCCGATGGGCCGAATCAATATGTGCCGCCGTAAACCGGCTTCAGGTATACGCCCATGAACCTCAACAGCTTATTCGTTTTCTGCATATTTATTGTTCAATCTTTCACAAGATACGATGCATCACAGCAAAAAGAAGAAAAAAAAGAAAAACACTCATGCAAAACACGCAGATTACCATGTCGTTATAGTCTATAACAGCGCTGCAGATTAATCGCAGTTAACGGGAGATTAACGCGTTAAATTCTTAATCGTGATTAAAAAAATAAACGCGACTACAAGTCAACAAAAGGTACCAGAACATCTTCAGGTTCGTGCGTTGCATGTCCTTACGACAATCGCACGCTGAGTACATAAACTCAGACATATTATACAGGACGAATGCAAAAAGCAATAAAACACGTACAAAACATGACATGCATTAAGACTCCAGCTTCGAAAAATAAATGACAAATATATGTGCATTATAGCAGAGAAGGTCTTTATTGAAACTGTTCATATGAGAACTTAATAAGTTGATAGCCAGAATGAATGTTCTCTAGAACTGACACAGACGTCTGACGTGCACTTATTCAAAGTGAAAAGGTAATGATTGAAAATAATGTCACGCACCGTGCGTCCGGCATTGTTATTATGCAAGTTGGTGGCACTGCGTCTGTTGATGCGTCGCCGTCTCTTGCCCGCTATCCACCGTGCATCGCAGAATGCCCGAGAAAATTCCGCACCGAAAGCCACGTTATCAGCACAGCCGCCCCATCGGAACCCCTCGACGCCACCACCGGCGTCTCCGTCGGCTTGCGACGTGGGTGGCGGCCGCCCGCAGCCGCACTTGGACGCGATGCCCGTGCTACACGTCTTGGCGACCGCTTGTAACACGGCTGCTGACGACAGCGCGTAGACGAACGCCTGCTCACGACTTCCTGTACAAGAACAGATAGATAGATAGATAGATAATAGTTTATTGAAACAATGACACACCGCAATGCCACGATAACAGTAGGGTACGCTGCTGCACAAGAAAGATAAAATACAATAGTAAAAACATATGTAGAGTCAATAGGCATCGCTAAAAATCATACGGTAATAAAATTACAACTGTCATAGTACGACGTTCTGCACGTTAAAGCTAAGTTGTGGTTGCGAGGCTTCAATTTATACTGCAGTCTTTTCTCAGGTGGCAAAAGGCGGTGCAGTTCAAAACCGCAAGATTACACGTTGACCGTATAAACACTGAGTGACATTAAATCATTCACAGCCACTCGCACAACATACCAGTTTGCTCAGTCTACGTCTTACGTACGAGTTACTGACAACTTTTAACTTTTTAACTTTTAACAATGATTTTTATAGCAAAAAAACAAATCACCTATTTTCCGGATGATGATGTAGCCTATAATACCGTCCAACATTTAAACAGCAGAAACACTATCAACGTGCATTAAGACACAGTTCTTTCGACGTAAAGTTACACTAGGTTTTTTTTAAACAGATCGTGTAAATAGCACATCGCTGTATAGCCTACCTCCGGTCAAGTCAGGCGTGTAACGTGGCGCCAGCGACACTGACGAACAGTTCCATCGCTTGTCGTCGAACATTTGCTGACAGATGTCTGACGTGGTCTTGGCGGCACGAGCCACGGACGGCATCAGCTCGAGGTTCTGTGAACAGACGTCTCGTTGTACGGAACTCAATCGCAATACGTCGCGTGTACGGCAGTCCCTAGTACGATTCCACGTCCGATGAGACTTAGACAGAGCCCTGAACACATCGCAAACAGCGTCACCGTTTAACGTAGACAATTTGTATAACAGTTTCAAAAATAGTGAACGTAAAATAGTAGCCTAGACCTGCTGTGGTCAAGATAACTACTATGATGGTAATATTTATTTTCATTTTCTATTTTCTATTTTTATTGCATTTTATATTTTTCTTCTGTTTTGTTGCTACATTGTAAAATGGTCGTAATGCGTTCGCAGTAGACGAAAATTCGGCTATGTGCTGCAAGAAAGCTATGACAATTTGGTTTATTTTTGACGTTTTCGACATGTATCTCACTACATGGTCAACTGGTCCTATAAACTACATTTTACATTTGTGTATATAACATTTAATATTTATACAAAGTGAGCGACACATAAGCATCGAATGCGCTAAGCGATGAACTTTTATTCAGAACATAATTATTACTATTATTCATCAGTAAAAAAATTCAATAGGGAACCGTTGCGTTATGATAATCCATTGTGCTAATCTACTTAATAAACAGAATGATTTTTGAACCACGTTGCATTATTTTCATTGGATTGAGTGGTGTTTTACGTCCCCGCCAACACAGTATAGGTTATATGGGAGACGAATTTTACGGTCAAAAGACCCAACCAACAGTATCAAAGTACTGAAGGAAGAAGCTACAAAGGAAAACCTAGAAAAATTAAACAACAAAATACACACACAAATATGAAATAGTACACGCTAAAAGATACAACACACATAACACACAACAAGTCCCCTAGTTTACAGTAATATTGGGTGACTAGGGGACGGCTCCCACAGAGGGCAGAGTTGCCAGTCCTGAACGGCGGTGGGACTGCCGCCGCGGTACCTGAGCTTTTTTTACTTTTGTAGTCGTTTTCAGATAAACGCGTATAATTATTATTTTAGTGCCAGCCACGGACCACCCAAGTCGCTGCCGCAACTTTAGCGAGATCGTATCAACCGATAACAGTGAAACCCTATCTGTCCTCAACGCAACGAGGCAATGGCAACAGGCAACAAGGATGCCGTACCGAGCCGATAATTAGGCCTATGTACATCGCATTTTAGCAAGGTCATAATCGTTTCCGTCGCCGTTTTTTGTAAATGCTTTTGTCCGGAGTTCCTGTCTTATATTACTAAGCCAATCCAATAGTTTTTAGCCGACCGTACTAACGGTCGCGCTTATGCTACAGTGTTGTGTCCGTCTGTCGTCCGTCTGTTGTCTGTAACGTATGTATTGTGGCCAAACGGTGCGTCTTGCCGAAAATTTGTCTGAGAAGCAAAACAGGAAATTGTCTATAAAAAAATCGAATGGTAACGTGACAGACGATGTCAAACGTGATCCTGAAAGGTCAAGGTCATGACCTCAATTCGCTTAGGGCCCAGTATCTCGAAAACGGCTGAAGATGCTATTTAGCAACAATCGCTAATTACTAGACAGTCTGCTGTGAGGCAGTACGGTCGGCTATCCTAGCGACAGCTTGGCTTCTCGTTATTGTAATTTACAAGCAGTCAGCTGTGTAAGCCGTCGTAGTATTGGTCTATAAAATACTGTGGGTTTAACGCGCTGATTTCATCAAGTCATTGCCAGAGTAATAACTGTTCGAGAAGAGTGAACGAGATGATTGGCAGCTAGTGTGTGAATAGGCCTACAAGACATCAACATCTGTCAGCTGTTGATCAGTGACAGAACGTCACTGTTTACAAGGACGATGACGATAGCTTACGTAACATGACCACACAAGAGCGTGTAAACTGATCCTCAGGCCTAGCTGCCAAACAACGCTTTGCACTTACAATAATTGTTCGTACACACTATCATCGGAAGTCTAACGATCGGTGTCAGTAAGTAAGTAAGTAAGTAACAAATTTATAACGAGCAGAAAACCGAAAAAAGTTAGACATTGGAAATGCGAAATCGTGTCGAATAATCGGTTTTATGCATTAATTTCTCTGCAGTATGTGCTCAAACCCTGCCTTGAATCCTGCCAGGCGACGGCAGCCAAAGAATGAATGCAGATCAAGGATGCCTGATGACGCAGCAAATATGAGACACGTAAAGTGCCGTCGATGAGTAACTCAGCTCTTCAAGGCAGGATTTGAGCACGTAATGCAGAGAAATTAATACGGCTAAAACTTCAGCAAAGTCAGCGTCAACATCGGCAAGAAGCTGCTACTGACCCGGTGATAAATGTTGTAGTTTTCTAATTACGTTTTGAAAAATTCTTGTATTTAGCAAAACTTGAAAATAAATATAATCAACAGTACAGAATATGCAACAAAAATCTATAACAATCTGCGATTATTCACTGCATATATTTGGTGACGTAAAAGTCTACGAGACTTCAAAGGGAGCCGCCGTGAGCGCTCGGGCCAGCAGGCCTGAGCAGGGCCGGGTCAGTATTTAGGCATGACTGGAAATTACAATTACAAATGAACTAGTAAACAGTTAAAATTAAAACGTCCAGGAAAGGGCCATTCAGCGATTGTCAACAGAATGCAATGGTGCTAATGCATCTAGGCCTATGTGTCAAGAAAACTTTTCCTTCCTAAATTTGTATTCTGGTAGGAATCAGGACCCGAAAACCCGAAACACGCCCAAATCTAACCGACTGTTCCTTGAACCAGTTTGCAGAATTATGCAAAATGCACTTACAATCAGCTTATGAATAATCAAGACAACGGAAAAACGAGTGTCAGACAAACAGAGTTATAAACTGAGTATAGTAGCTAGCCGCCTCCTTCGCGGAGGTAAATGGAAGCAACTTGCATACGCGAGACTACAAAGAGAACGAACTAATGAGGTTGAAAATACAAAGGCGCCTAGCGACAGAACAACAGGGAGAGGGGATTTATCTTCTCTCTATTGATCTGGAGAGCGATCTGGTGCATCTTAATTCAGAGCACGGAGAGATCTGACGAAATCGTGACGCACGAACAGAAATAAGACGATCTCGAAACTGATTAACGTAAACAATAAACATCATATGTCAAACAGCGGTACGCAAGAAATCCTCGAAGTTCGAAATAGTTTATAAACCGGCAGGTTTCTGCCACGTTACCGTATCATTTCTCGCAATCTCGCATCGTACTCAGTCAGTCATTCCTCGCATAAAAAAATAAATCAATCAATCAGACAGGATTAACGCAATTTAAGGCGCTTGTTGCAGACGATTACTGAAAACTCACTACTTCCAGTTGCATTTCGGTCCTAACTAACAGTGCTGTTACAGTTTTTAACCCAGTTTTTATTATACACACATTTTATTACCATTGTAATGCCTCTAGGTCCGGTTTCGTGTATAGGGGGCACTAAATACCCACATTGTATTGTATTGTATTGTATTGTAGACAGAACTAAATGTCAACTCGTCAAGGTCAATACATCGGCTCGCTTTCTTTAACCGTTTGGGTTGGTGGTTTAACAGAAAAAGTAATCTGTAATTCTGTACAGGTCTAACGATCTTTCTTTCTTTCTTTCTTTGAGATATGGTCAAACTTCAACAAGTTGAAGACTCCTGACCAGTGGCTGTGGACGAGCCGGCAGTGCTGAGTGCATAACAAAAGGCTCCAGGTGCATAGGTGTAGTGCTGGTTAAAATAGAGATGAATGTCTCTGGCTCCGCACGGAAGAGTCGCGACTCCCTTTCACCAAAACTGGTGGAGTATGTGAGTAAGGTTATACGTAAAGGCCGACATAAAACACGTAGCGAAGTAGCGCTAATTATCTTCACTGCTTACCGGCTATATCGCATTACGCCAGGTGATAATATTTCACAACGCATGCGACTACACGAGTAAATTGTTCGATTTACAGTCAATTCTCCCCACTGCCAATTCGCCCCAGTAACTAATTCGCCCATTACAATAAGCTGATTATTCAGTTGAGTCCCCAGTACTAATACATAGCCCGATGATAGCCGCCCCACTTGCAAACCAACTTGTCCCAGATAAATATAACAAGCTGCATGTGATAGACATCGACACTGTCAATCTATTACAAAGAATTAGTTGAATAAATTCAAAACTCCGGCAGGGTTTAGTTGAGCCGGGCCGGTTTTTAGGTCATTATAATTTGTTATTCAAACAAGAACATCACAGCAAGAAATACTTACAACCAGTTGATGGCGAATGCCGGAGTCATCAGTTGGGCTAGAGTCATCATGACGCACATGATGACGTACAGTATGACATCGTCCAGTCGGCAGGTACGCCTAGTCGTCATGACGTCATCGGCAGGTACTCGCGATGTCGTCAACTGCGTTCAAAGTTGATAGGTCGTCGAGCGCAGTACTTTATCGCAAAACGCTTGCATGAGATCGAATTATAGCGCTATCAACGGCTTTCTTAACAACGCTGGTATCCGATCACTGGTCGCGCGCGACTTTTATAAGTCCCGGAAGTCGGCCGGCGGGTCTCGCCGCCCACGCTGCTGTTGAAACCGCCCGCTACCGAAACGCGATGAAGTCATTCGCTTGCCACCGGCTTTCGGCGGCAGCGTTTTAACTGGACTCGGCAGGCTGTGAAGCGGCGTGTGTGGTCTTTGTGAAGCTGTGCTACTCGCCACCGCGTGACTCGGACCACCTCACGATTCCGCCCGATTAGCTGCTGACGCCGTCTCAAATCTCTGCTCATTCTGCACGGCGATAACTCATGTTTTCGACTCCGCCATTCACGAGCGTCTTGGCGTGCACGGCACAATATCAGCTGACGCGGAAACGGTTTTTGTGCATTTCGTTTGATGTCGACTCGCCGGCCAACCGGCGACCTTAGCTCTGCCGAATCACAAATCAACATTCACACAACGCTGAACAAAGTGGTTTTTGTACTTTCATTTGCAATACTGTATTTAACGTTATTTTCCAGATCGTTTTGCAGTGTTTGACTTAACTGTTTTGTTTTGACTTTGACTTGACTTGAGTTTTATTGAACTGCTAGCTAATTCAACTGATTGCAATTTTTTTACCACATTTTTCACTGTACAATACATCTGTGTTTTTCAAGTTTTCAATATTTTTTCGAGCGCAGTCGTAAGAAGCGAGGAAGTGACAGAACTCAAGTTATGAAAGTTATATACAACTTAGAAACTCATAAATCTTGAAAATCTCAACTTAAATCGCCGACGCTGTGAACCGACTCATTCATAGATAATGACTACGACAGTAAGAACTGATAGTGTAGTAAATTTTCATCAAATCTAAATCGCTTTTGTACCCTACAGCACGTAAAGATGGTCGTGAAATTACAAAAGTTGTGTTTATTCGTGTGAATATGATAAGATAACCATACGCTGCTTACGCTAAAGTGATGCACGAGCAACTATGGTAGTATGGTTTGAGATTAGGTTAAATCCGTCAGATCGACATTTATTACAGCAAAAAAGATGGAGTTAATCTGTCTTATCCTATCATATACCGTTTGTTCATATATTTCCGGATTTTTATGAAACATCAGAAAACGAGCAAGCACGTCAGCTCTGTTGTATAAATCCCGTATCATAATAGTATCTTAGCTGTATCGTATATGTGAAAAGATCTTTAGCGACGGCAAAATTTTTGGTTGCAACGGATCATCGCTAATCAACGTCTTCGTTAGCGCAGATGCTCGCCATCTGAGCGCAAATCAAAGCGCCGCATACAGCCAGGAAGACGTAGACGACAAAGTTGTGGGACGTAGTGGCACTTTAGACGTGATTTGTGACCAGACAACTTGGTACTCAGTCGGCGAATCAGGAGGAGTGACGGTTATACGGAAATCAGAATCAACTACAGCTGTAATTATACATTACCTCATCATCATGTCTGCTTTTTTGTTGCCGTAAATTTAAAAAAGTATATGAAACTGACAATGCCACGACGAACAGCTTTATCGCACTTTACGAGCTATAATTAAAATTCACGACTTACTTACTTATTTACTTCTTTAAAATAATTTTCTTAAAAGATGTCGAACACCCACAGCGTTCCGTCAGCTTATTTCCATATAACAACAATATGTCAATGTTATGCTTTAATGCATTACTTTACAACCTGTAGTTATACAGAGGCACCAGTTGATCCGATTCCAGATCACCGACGAAACTACCAAAGCGTCCTGTTGAGCCTAATCCAGATGAAGTTGGCTGCGTCTGCAAGGCAGCATGGTGCCAGGCGGCGCCACTAAGCTCTGTACCGGCCTCAGAGCGGCGACATTTTTACGAGCTTACAGTCCCAGAGAGCGTGCGCTCATGAATTCTACTTGCTACTAACATCAACATTGTATACAACACCTACGAATGATATGAAATGTTAACGTTCATCAACGTCAACGTGGGTCGTGGAAGGAAACTGTGGTTAAGTTGAGGCTAAGGTTAACGTATTGTGATTATAGACCCGAGCTGTGTCTATTTTCCTTTTTGCACCACCAACATCGCGTCTGATGTTCTATTCGGATAGTTCAGATAATGTTCCTCGAAGATATCCCAATCGATAGGTATATAGCCTATCATGAATCTGCATCTATTAAGCCCGCCCCATGTGCATCGGACCCAATGGAGGTCTCAGCGTTACGCGGTAACACGCCTGCCAGTGGTACTCCGACTGTGTAGTAAGAAGGAAGCTTTAAGCAATGTCTGTCTGTCTAACCTGCGGCAGTTTGTCTGTCAGCACTACAATGCTTTGTCAGACGCAGAAACATGCCAGCAGTGTCAGAAGTATTCGGTTAGATGCCGCAGATATGAAGAGACAAGATATTCAGTTTTTGAAAAAAATATACACAACAGTACTTTGTCGATTATATTCGCTAAAATATGCTGAATTTTAGGGTATAAAGTCCATTTCTGAAAACTCCATAAATAAGGAAGATAAGACTTTTCAAATTTTGCGAAACTGCTCGTCACGTACGAACTTCCACTTAGTCAAAGGAACACAGTATCAGAATCCAGGACAGCTGTCACGTATTTGTCCTTTGTGGTTTACCCACAAAGGTCAACGAATTCCAGACGAAGAAACAAACCGACTAATTGAGCTGTTCTAAAATTAGTAATTTTAGAACAGCTCAAATCGACATGCACTAATTGTGTTTTTTGTAAGCCGTTTGAGCTTGCACTGAACTAAAAGACCCGAAATAACTACGGTACTCCAAAATTCACGTAACAGTGCTGGTCACTGCCAAGTGGAAAAATAACTCACCCAATCAGCTTGTGATTTGTGAGTCGAAATGTAAATTATGCAATTGTTCACAGTAATTATGCCAGAAATACATTTTTTTATTTTCATTATGAAGCAATAGAAACGAACAAAGCGTACCAACAAAATAACATAGACATATATACCACAATAGTTAAAAATAAAATACACGAAATGCTTTGTCAACAAACACGATAAAAGGTCTACTTCTGAAAAATCACAATCTGTAAAATCACATGAAACGTTGAACAAGGCTACCAGCTGATATTATGTGAGTGGATTGAAAGTATGACAAATCCCCAACCCGGAATGTCTGCTGCAATAATATATACAGGGTGGCCCAATAAAAACTGCACATTTTTGAGATACCATATTTTTGTAGCCACTACAGATATAATCATGCTTTTTTGCTGAAGTGTTCAGAAATTACAGCAGAAAACAACAAGCGACAATTTTTTAAACGAGTGTTAAATATTCTTTGCAAAGTAACCGGAAATGGACTACGTCATAGTTGATGTCATC
>Ga0056114_1001208_pt1 | contig 11299 bp, 4 predicted proteins | sample WorMetHERISLAND1_FD_77005 | JGI IMG/M metagenome (GOLD analysis project Ga0056114, IMG submission 77005) | Marine gutless worms symbiont microbial communities from Max Planck institute for Marine Microbiology, Germany - Olavius loisae HERON... ...
AGGCTGAGTCGACCTAGTTGGCTGGCTACATACCGAGACGGTTTACCCGCTCGCGCACGGTCACCTATCCAAGTACTAACCGGGCCCGGCGTAGAGTAACTACGTTGATCGAGACCAACGCGTTACCGCTAAGCCAAGCCACCAACCAACAAACAAATGTTTCGTTTGTTTCGAAAGCGTGCTGGTGTGAGCAGGAGAATGGACGCAGCGTTGAATTAGACGGCGATGACAAAGCTGACAAAAAGAACAACAATAACAATAACAGATTTCTCAGCTCGTCACACGACCGACATCGCTACTCGCAGCAGAAAACACAGCAGGTGCTCTGCACTACTCGTAATAGAAGAAACTTGAGCCATCGCCGACAAACCGGACGATCAATTGATATTCGTATGTTAGTATTTGACGAAATTTGCATAAACCAACTTCGAAGTGCTTGTGATCCATTCCAAAGAAACAGAAGCATGCCGATTGGACTTAAGTTCAATAATCGAGTGAGTCAGTTCGGTGGAACCTCTATGATTTCTTAGGCCTATAGAACTAGACGGTAACCATGGTCATAATTATCTTGTCTTGTATAGTCTCCGAAACAAATCGACATTGTGGTTGATAATCGCGAATTTTCCATTTCGTGCCCTCCTCAATGACGACCCAGTCCCGATTTTGAAATCACGTCCGATGTGGAAAAATGGTCTCCAGCTGGTGGTACGATTATGTTTAGCTGCTTCGACAAATAAATATGAAAGGGTGACAGACGAACGGACAGACAGACGGACGGACTGACGTCTTATACATGCGTCGTGTAGTAAAACATTTATGTGATATATGTGAATTTGTTTCTATGGAACGTTTCACACTCTGTCAGACACAAGTTGTCGAAAATTGCGTAACGATCTATGCGACGAATTCGTATTATCATCATTGATTTAGTTTACTGGTGTTATGTTTGTAGTCTGAAACTAAGACTTCGTGGGACTTTTCTCTGTCTCATCACTCGTTGGACTGTAACAAGACCATATCGCCGTACCTCATGCCTTTGCCGCTACCGCCGGAAACACCGGCGTCCAAGTCGACTCCTCGTTCCCGACAGCCTCAGCCTCAGTTCACTGGTGCAAATAGTCGAACGTCTCTCAAAATGTCCATTATCAACCAGGTCAGTCTTTACTCTTATGTATAATATCAATCAATCAATCAATCAATGCGTTTATTAACAGCAGCAATAAGGAAAAAATAAATGCTACTGCTAGAGGAATGGATGGTCAGAATAAACTGACAGCTTACACCATCCCTGCACATCATGCAACACAAACATACTATTTTTTTTCATTTCTTCTGTACTTTGTGTACGATCTACATAATAAATAAAAATAGATAAAAAATAAATAGATAGATAGATAGAGGGACAGACAGACAGGCAGGCAGATAGTTGGCCTGGCATATTTTGCACACAGAATTACGTAAAATCAACGATATTGCTTGGTAAATTATTGTTCCACGGATCAATGCAAAGAACTATTTGCGTGCATTTATACTGCATCACGAACAAACAACAAGTTTGTGTTGCCCATAGATGTCTCCGTTTGGTGACGTTTATCGTTTGACAGTCTCGTGGTTCAAGATGAACTGATATCGTGTGTGAAGGAGTCGGAGATGGTAGAGAGTCCGAGGACAGTGTCTCGGTATCGTGGAGGTGGTGGTATGTCGTCTACGGCACCGTCAGTTCCTCCGCCGCCACCTGTTACCGTCACCCTGCAGTATTACGGCAGTCACCTGGGCCTGTCACAGCGCTGGGTCGATCCTCGCGATGAAGTTATCATCGAGCAGCAGCCGAGCGGCAGCAACACGCTGTGCGTCTTCAGGGACCGCATCTCACCCGGCAGTGAGTTGACTCGTTGCTACCACGCTGGTTCAGAAACTTTCTAAGTTAGTAAGTAAGTCTTTTTGTAGAGCGCATCGTCGTGGAACCCCCCACCCCACCCCCTCCTTTAACGAGTAAGATGCGCTAGTAAGCTACTTTGTTAATAAGAGCGTCTTTGTTCGGCGTTTAAATTAGTCGAAAATTGGACGGATTACGCAGATTGTCCGGCAAAGAGTTTCAGAAAGTCGTGTTAAATATAACGGTTATGTAAAATACGTTTAATATGTTTTAAGTACGATTTAAACATGTTTAGCGATTTTTTGGATGCAGCAGCAGCTGTACAGTACTTCTTTACAAGATTCAAAAATGCAGATCTTATAGTTTACATTTTGTGTCATTACGCAATTTACACTCATATATGTTCACATATATTAGAGATAGAGAACAAGAAGCTCAGATAAACAGACAAACCGCGCGATGTCCATAATGTTAGAACTTGCCAAGTTCCACCAGCTTTGTCTATTGTAAAATAATGAGAAATTACCAACATTTACAAAGCGTGTCACTTATATGACATTCAAGGTCACACAAGGACAAGGTCATCACGAATGATACAGCTGATAGAGACTACATGATTTCGTGTAAGCATTCCATAGTAACTATGGCCCTATCTTGCATCGTTTCCGAGATGTAGCGACATGTTAGTTGATACATGTAGGCTACTTCATCACGCCAGTTGCATTTTCTCAGTCGCGTCTTTTGTACGGGAATACTAGAATGATGGGCATGGGGCACTGTCAACTGTTGAAAAAGTTTGACGACAGTTTAGGCCTGTGACGGACGGACGGACAGACAGATTGACGGACGTCTTCCCATAACGCAGTTATAGTCAGTCCAATGCAGACACATCGCGCGGTAAAAATGAGATCAATGTTTAACGTACTTGTCAGCGAATGGTGACACCGCACACAACAACCTACAACAAACATTAGTCTATGGTGGACAATGCTCCAGTCTAGCGCATATACGCGTCACACTGTACAAGTGTTAAGTGTACGGTCAACTTGCGCAAAATTTAAGTAGCTGAGTCTGAATCTTGTTAAAATGCAGACAGAGTGTCCGGATGTCAAAAATTACAAATGACTGCTTGACCCGGTTTGGCACAGGATGCTTTATAGCTGTACCCATATGACAGCAATGGGCGTCAAAGGGTTAATTGTATGGTATTTTTTGGATTGTAGCTCGAGAAATTTATGTTTGCGGTTTGTTATTTCAGCGACGTTTTCCTTCACGTCGCTGCGACGTCCGGGCTTCCCGTTCAGCCTGACACTGTACGTCAACGGCGGCCAGGATTCTCGACTGAGCGCCTGCTGTGAGTGTAAGCACGCTGTCGGCACGCGGCTCGGGGGAAAGCATGGTCGCTTTGGTCTCGTCAGCGTCGAAAACGCAGTCCAGTGTGACAGGTAAGGTCAGGCTACCGTGTTGAATTTACCTGCTATCACGTCGTCGTCATTGTTACTAGGCTACGGTAATAGTAACAAGTGCGCCATAGCACCACCTCCCAATCCCAATAGCAAGAGCGAAGGCCATTATGGTGTATTTTGAAAACGTTACAACATGCAATCATAATTACTATGAAACAATGTGGTCTATCAACTTACTTATGTGACCCTTGGTGACCTTTGTGATGACCTGAGTCACCTTTGAAGGTCAGTTCAGATAATGGAAACTTCTCGATGTCAGTATATCGACAAACCAACGCATATAATTTATCACCTTACAGTCATTACAACATCTGCTACGTCTACTCTTGTTAAAGTCATCTGCGAGTGTGATCATGTTGCTCAAGTGATGATATTTCAGAAACGGTGTAAGATAGCAGCACAGTTACATGGATGACTGATAGAAACCCGTAAATGACCTACCGAAATACGCCACTAACGATGACCCACCCTGTGTGACCTAGAACCATGCTAAGTTATTTTTAACTAGTTTTTGAATATCTCAGAATTCAGAAAACACAGCATTTACTCTCTGCGACGAGTGGGGAATTTTAACTTTAATTACAGTATCATAGCCTAAGTAATGTTTCTAATTAAACTGCCACTCTCGAAATTGGACAAAATCGGGCGACCGGTAGTTCCAGAATTGACACGTTAACTATCAACATTCTAGTTCATATTTAATAGCATTCACATCAATTCATTGTGAACTTCTGATGTTTGCGTGGTCATATGTAGCTGTGAACAAAGCTCGTGTCAACCAAAATCCGACCCGTTTCCAAACATTATGAAGAGAATGAGAAGATATCAACACGAAGAGAGTAGCCGTGAGTCAAAAAAGGCCGACAGATCTCCGACAAGAAGACGTGACACTGGACAGACTCGGAAACAGACGAAGTCGTCGAGTTCCTTCAGAGAACTGACTCACCGACAACCTGCTGCGGTGCCGCAGAATGACAGTGTATCGGATCAGCCGTCACTGAGTGCAGGTAATCAACGAAGTCTGTTAACAGAAATAAAACTAATAGATTTCTACGTTGTCTTGTCCGTGTGTTTCTGGCTCTGTAGTATACTAGTGTCGATTGTGCACTGTTAGGGCCTACTGTACACTGCTAACTGGCGAAATAAAGATATTTGTTAGAATTAATTAGACCGATAATCATTTTCCGACATATTAAACGCTCTCGTCGTCGTATAAGCGGATTTGTTACTATCTGGACTAATTTCTATATTAGTCGTTGGAACTGAACAGTTTTTAGTTGTTACGTCGTTTTCACATTGCGCCCGAAGCGCGCGTCTTTACAGATCTTGCGCCTATATTGTAATGCTCTGGCAAACTGTCATTCGCGATGACACTGAGTGAACTTTATTCATTGATCCATTGGTTTTGGAAGCTTCGTAATATCTTTGGAACGCGATCATGCTCATTCCTTGCGTGTAGCAGTGGACTACTTTGCGGGTATACAACCGCCTTAACTCCATCATTTCCTACTGCTCCAATATCATCTTGATCAATTTCCTTATTTTAGTTAGCAGCAATATGACGTGTCCGTCGTATGCCAGTCTTATGACCTATTTCCGGTGCTGGTATCCGACATTGACTTTGTGAAATCCGCGAGATCTTCTCTCGCTCAGTGTGACAACGACTGATGTCGTTTCACACTGAGCGTTGCGAGCGACGCGTGGATACGATGTGAAAACGCCTTTAACGTCTTTGTATGCGTTAATGTTAGCTGTTCATTTTTGTGTCGTTTGATGATTTCTAAATGACGAAATAACTCGTTGACAAAATGTTTATACAAAACACTTATTTGTATTTTGTTACAGTTATGATTCCGCACGGTATACATGACACGTCTGTGGCAGAAAATGGAAATGTCAGTTCTAGAGTTGACGACACGTCGCAAAACGAAACAGCGATACCGACAGATACAACCAGTTGCTGCGAGAATGAAGTTCACTTGTCGGAAAACAACGGTGATGAGATTTCCAAACTGGAGAAGACTGAATCCGACAGAGAAGAAATGGCTGACATCGTGAGTGAGCAGCAGTGCTTAAACAGTTCTGAGATTTGTCCTTCATCTGAGACTGACGGCGGTGAATCTGAGAACAAGAATAACGAGTTTATTATCACCGGCGTTCGCAGTGAAGCAGATATGCAGACTGACAAGCCCACAGAGCACGACAGCGATATGAGGGATGATGATGGTGCGGTCACAGATGGCCTCGATGACGAAACAGCGAGTAGAGATGACCACCAGCCGACTAACGCTGTCGAAGAGACGAAGGAAATGAATGAACGTTCTCCCAACGAATCAAACCGCGATGAAGCACCAGAGACTGAAACTAACGGAGATGACATGGCCGCAGATGATGTGTCGCAGGTTGGTCATGGCATGTTTAGATATTTGCTTGATTATGACACAGAGGACCGGAACGGAAAGACGGGAACACAAGAAGTTGAACAGAAACAGTCAGAGGAACACCAGCAGCCGGACGAGGAGGAACAACAACAGACTGCAACGGACGCAGGAGAGGAAGAAAGAGCAGTGATCAGAGCAAAGAACAGTGAGAACGCAAGAGAAGAGGATACGAGTGATGAAGTCTGGAGGAACGAGTACGTCGTTGAGGAAAGTTGGCGTGAATCTAAGTCGTGTGTAAGCGTCGCTGGAGATTCTTCAGTGGTGACTGAAAATGACAAAGAACCGGTTAATAATAAGGAAACAGATAAACTGTCAGAGACTGTGCAAGAACAAACTACTGAGCTACAATCAGCCGAGAAGTCAGGTACTGAAACTGAAACAGATGCAGAAACTGACCAGGAAAGAAATGCACCAACACTTGACATGACAGCTGAAGACTCCGAACCCGTAACTCAGTGTACGACGAATGAAAACTCAGACCACGTGGAGTCTGACCATAAAAATAAAAATATGAAAGACCAGCTTGGAATAACAGAACAGAATGCTGCAGACGAAACAACGGCGAATTCCACCAGTGAATGCAACCGACGTTCACCTGAAAGTCTTGAGGTTAATTCTGTCCAACAACTGGATGGAAATCCAGAATTTGTTGAACAAATTGAGAAAGACGACATGCAACAGAATCAAAGCGTTCAAAACCATTCTGTAGATATTAATAATAGTGAACACAAAATCATTGGCGAAGACCTGGAAACTGAGATGATTGTTGAATGCACGAAACATACCGAAGAAAGCGACGTAGAAGCCACTGAAATGGAAGACGAAGCAATAAGACCGGCGGAAAATAACGATATTAATCAGAGTGTGACGATCAATGATGCTGAAAGTGGACATGTCCGAGACAATATATCCGAAGAAGAGGAACTACAGACGGAACAGACTGCAACAGTGGCGAACGAGGAAGAACCAGGAGTGAACAGAGCAGAGAACAGTGAGAACGCAACAGAAGAAGATACGAGTCGTGAAGTCTGGAGGAACGAGTATATCGTTCAGGAAAGTTGGCGTGAGTGTAACTCGTGTGAAAACGTCGCTGGAGATTCTTCGGTTGTGACTGAAAATGACAAAGAACTGGTTAAGACAAAGGAAACAGACCAACTGCCAGAGACTGTGCAAGAACCAACTTCTGAGATGTTACGATCAGCCGAGAAGTCCAGTACTGAAACAGTAACAGATTCACAATCTGACCAGGAAAGAAATGCATTAACACTTGACAATGAGAAGTTGTCTACAACTGTGACGACTACGGAAGAAATGCGCGAAAGCACCGAGATGGTAGCGGCGGACAAACTCGATGAGAAATCGGACAAGAAGGTCGACGAAGGAGTTGAAGAGGCGAGTGCAAATCAGTATGAAAAATCCACAAATGACCGCTATGATGAAGTGGCGTGGTTGACTACACAGCAGTCCTGTGAATCCAGTGACGGGAAGCCACCTGGAGCGAGTGACGATGCTGGACAGAGAGATGACAGCCAAGAAGCGGAGAAAGGCGACGCGGAAGAAGACTTGAAAGGACGCACGAGTGAAACCTCTCAGTCAATGCTAGAACAAGACAACGGTACCCGACTGTTGACGGAAAACACGACGAATGAGATGATGGGCGATGAATGTGCGGTGACGGACAGAGAGACTGACGACATCTGCGAAGATGCAGAACGCAGAAACACGGTCGAAATTACTGAACGTCAAAATACACTGCTACATTATGAAGAAACTAACTCAACAACAGTGATTGAATCTCAGCAGGTCGTCGCCAGCTACACAGAAGTGCGGGAAACAGCCACGGCCGATGTTTATGAAGAAGATGTTTCCGTAATTGCCGTTAGACAGTCGTGCGAAAATTCCGTAGGCACGAAAACTCTGGAATACGTGAGTGGCGAACACGCAGGGGATAATTCGTGTGAAACTGTTGTGGACAGAAGCGAAAATTCCGAAACGGCAGAACAAGGGCGACTTGAAATGACAGTCGAGATACACATACGACAGGCGACGTGTCAAGGTGAGACGATGACTGATCAACTAGAAGCAGGAGACAGGGGCGAGTCTGAGAGAGAAGCCGCCGAGCATTCTGAAGTAAACACCACGAATGTTCTAGACGCTGAACATCCCAGTGAGATTTGCGAAACAGATTCTGCGAAGGTCGAAGAGCAGCCGGTTGATATATCTGAGCTTGGCGAAGACGAGCCATCTACTAGAGCAGTCGAACCAGGCGATAAAAACACAGAGCAATATGACATCGAGCGTCCGACTGAAACACGGGGGAATTGTGTGACTGGACCGGCAGAACAGTCTAACGATATCTGGGCTTCCACTGTGCAGTTGACAGAAATATCACTGCAGGCAACTGACAGTGTGGGCGAAGTTGACGTCGATCGCAGCGAGAGACAGATAACTGAGTCTTCGACGGCGACGAATGAACAACCAGAGATTGATGAGACCGACGATGAACAAGTGGCACAGAATGCGTCAGATTATACAGCTTCTGATGCTGCTGACAAGACGGTTGACGGCGTGGCAGATGATCAGGAGGATGAAGACGGAACTACACGAGAAGCTAATTACCAGTCAGATGATGCGAGTGAAGTGGATAACAATCAGACGAAGTCTCGTGATCAACACATTACGCATCAGAACGACAGCTCGAGGTCAGATCCAGTCTCAGAAACCACACTGCCAGTTGAAGTCATGACGTCATGTAATGGGACTGCGGACACCCTGAAACCCGATGAGGGTCTCGGAGCGGATACGGTGTCGCCAGATGAATTCAACGCTGCTGAATCAGAAGAGACATCGAATCATCCAACGGGAAAAGATGACGCAGAACGTGCTTGCTTAAACGGCGAACACGACGCTGCAATGAATTCGTCTGATCCAACTAAGAAACACGAAAGTATACGTTCTTATGTCGACGGCTGCAGAGATATAGAGCTCAGCGGAATGAAACTTGCTACAGATCAGGTTAGACACAAAAGTGATTCACTGTTAGGTACGGTACGCTGACTTGATGTTAACATTAGAGACAAAACAGACTAGACAACGGTTAGCGTAAAGACCTTTAACGTTTTTTTATATTATTTAATGTAAAACGCTATTTTTTATTAACTTTCGTTTTTGTTTTACCAGTGTTTGACGCACTCAGCTTTTGAGTACGTTAAACTCTTCTATCGTATCGTATCATAGGGCCTATTATTTACAAAATCGTTGACAAATTGACAACGTTACTGTAACGTATTCACGGCAATTAAAAATCGCCGAAAAATTGTTCAGTTGTTCATTATTTTGTAATAGCTGTACTGATGAGCAGGTTTTTTGTTAGCTGTTATTGCCGTTTCAACATTTATGATTTTTGAACATTTTGATGTCTGTTAACTCTGTTTATAGGCCAAATAGTGATAACTAGTAAGGTTGATGTTAAGGTAGGCCTATACAATAGATTAGAAGGTGCACGGGCCAACAGTGAATTATTGTCCTTTACCGCATTAAAACTACATAAGCTATTGCTGCCCGCAACGTTAAAACTGAACTTTATGCTTAGTTACAGACAGTTATAGTTATAAGAATGCAGTTTTATCCAATAGGCTAATCTGTAGTGATTTAGAACGGGTTTTGCAACATGTAGGCCTATAGCCGTATTCGTATTGAAGAGCTTAGTCGCGAATAGTTCACGTGGATTTAACGTATTTATTGGCGTCTATGATTATCAACGGAGAGAAGGCGGTCGACTGTGTCGTAGATTGACGAGATGACGACGATGTTGCATGACGCTGACCACGTGACGTCACTGATGCTACGCAACACTGGACTTGATGACCAGGGTCTTGAACGCATCGCCTCGTCGCTACACAACTCCAGGCTACAGTACTTGAACCTCAACTGTAACGACATCACCGCCAACGCAGTCCAACACGTCGTCGCTCTGATACGAAACCACCCACAGCTCGAGAGCCTTGCGTACGTAATCTAGGCACAATAGAATTCAAGAACAAAACCGTGGTCACAACCGGGTGCAACGGTAAACCTAGAAGTTAATTATGACAAAATATCTAGTATAATACATATTTATTAGGGTGTTTAGAGTGTATGTGGAATTTATAGAACTCTTACATTATTTTACAAGATTTATTGACTGCTGTTCTTCACTAACAACGCAATAAATAAGTAATTATTATGATATATGAAATATTCTTATACTTAGCACATATTCGACAATAACCTGAAATTAGACCTAATGCGAATGACTCAGAAACGTTCGCTAGGGAGCGAGACTTATTTGTGAATATAATCTAATAAGTCGCCCTCTAGCGAATGTCTGTGAGTAATGCGTAATATGTCTATTTCTCTCGTTATTTCCCAGTATTTCCGAATTATTAGCATTCATTACAAACTATTTCCTGGTTTTCATCAATAATAAATGAACAAAATAATCAAATCTGATAATTGAAGCAATAATTTAATGAATTCTATATAGTTCCAACACCCAAAGAAATATTAAAGAATATGAATATGAAGCATATACAAACAAATGTAAGCATATATGTTTTCTGTTAAATATTTATTCGGGTATTAGAGTGTATATGGAATTTATAAAATTCTTACATTATTTTATAAGATTTATTAATTGCTGTTCTTTACTAACAACGCTATGAATAATTACTTATTATGATATGTAAAATATTCGACAACAACCGGAAATTAGACCTAATACGAATTACTCAGAATCGTTCGCTAGGGGGCGAGACTTGTTTGTGCATATGATTGTATAAGTGTCGCCCTCTAGCGAATGCATATATGTAATATGTATTATATCTAATTCTCCCGTTATTTTCCAGTATTAACAAATTATTAGCATTCGTTAAGTTGTTTTTATTCTTATCAATGAACAAAAATAATCAAATCTGATAATTGAAGCAATAATTTAATGAATTCTATTTTAATTCCAACACCCAAAGAAATAATAAACAGTATAAATATATAGCATATACAAACAGATACATCGTGTTAGGTACTTTTGTGGATTTAATGTGTGTGTATATAGTAAATTAAATAAAATGCTAAATATGAAATTCGGCCTAGAAATTGATTTTAATTTATTGATCGCCTCATCCGCAAATGTACTGCCATATAATCCTGATGCAACTTAACTGTTTTACTGTTTAGTGAACTACGATTTCATAGAAAATTCAACTTCAGTTCCACAGGCATGAATCATGCAGAAGTACTTAAACGAGTTTATTTGATTTTAGCATATAGCCGTTTGTATGAATATTTTAAATGTTCAAGGGCTTCGTCAATATAGATTCAGGAAGAGAAAACATGCATGGTTATTTATTTCGTTTTTACCCGCGCGACGCTATGCTAGCGCGGGTTATAGAGATCGCAACGTGTCTGTCTGTCCGTCCGTCTGTCTGTGCGTCCGTCACGCGCCGGTATTGTGTCAAAACGAAGAATGCTAGCGGCAT
>Ga0056114_1001209_pt1 | contig 11298 bp, 16 predicted proteins | sample WorMetHERISLAND1_FD_77005 | JGI IMG/M metagenome (GOLD analysis project Ga0056114, IMG submission 77005) | Marine gutless worms symbiont microbial communities from Max Planck institute for Marine Microbiology, Germany - Olavius loisae HERON... ...
CGTTCCAAAAAATTTCAAGCAGTTGTGGTGCAGTGGTGAGAAAACCGGGTCTGGGGTAAATTACCCTCTCCCCACTTGCAACATGCGGGTTAAGATAGCCTACATTGGAGAAGTATCTTACCCAGCACTGCAGTTTAACCACAATACATAACGTTGTAGACGACGGCGACGGACCTACGAAGTACGCAACATTGTAGCACAAGCGCGACAGTCAGTACGGTCGGCTAACAAGAAAGCCAAGCTAACGCTAAGGTAAGCGAGCGACAGCAGTGCGTGATATGAAAGCGCCTAGCGAAGACATCTACGGCGATCAACTCAAAGAACATAATGTTGAAAAGTACATTCAGTGGGCTACAGTGCTCTCGCTGACAATATGGGTCTATGTTCATTCGTTTAGCCGTTGTTGCCTCTCAAATCTGCGATAGGCGTCAGACGCATAGACCGTCCGATCCGAGAAAGAGTAGGACCCTGAGAGAAGAGGATCACACCTGGCACGCCGGCCATGACACGGAGGACGGTGAGGATCAGTCGGGGGCACATAATTATAGTCCGTCATCGACAGAGAGACGAAGATAGTGGTGAGACAGCACAACCGGAAGAGAGACCGTCTATCGAGCCGTGGCGTCGCCAAGCTACAAACGTAATGTACACAACGCTGAAAAGTACATTTACTGGCTACAATTCCGACGCTGACAATGTATACGCATATCTTTATGTGTTTAGCCGTTATTGGCTCATAAATCTCGCGAAATTCCCAGAGAATTCGAACTTAAAGCTAAAGCAGGTCAAGGTCATCCAAGGTCATCTATCTTGGTGTCAAACGAAAGCGCATATGCGACTTCCTATTTATCATTAATAGTAAAATGGACGTATCTCCTACTGTTTTATAGATATTGACGTTTAAAGCTAGTAAATGGCTTGTTTTCCCACCCTCCCTTGTTTGACGCTCTCGCTCAGGGGACCTTTTATAATTTCTGGACAAAACTTACCCCGCAAAGACTAGAGGGATGGGCTATCGAATGGTGAAGATTGCATAATCTTATGTAAGGGACCCCATTCTGACTGTCGAGTGAAATGCCTGTTTTTTGTATTATTGCGTAACTTTGTTGAATTGTGGTTGCGACTGTGTAACTGTGCTAACTCTGTAAATGCGCTGAATTGTGTGCGTTGAGGTGTTGGATCTCCGATCCCCTCTAAGTTAGCGTCATTTTGCGTTTCACGCAAAAGTAGATTTTGACCCTCCCCCTCCCTTACCGACACTATATAAGTAAGCGTCACAAGCTGTCTTCGTTCACTTCTCGTTCAATTCTCGTTTGGACGTTGATGGAAGCACATCGTACGTGCATGTATCGTTGTATCGCTAAGAAGCGTTATACTGTTTAAGTTTCTGGAAGTCGATAATTGTGACGTCATCGATCGTGACGTCATTAGTATCGGAGTCTGCGAATAGTGGATCGTGGCGTGTACCGACCAGTGACCGTTAAACGACGCGACGCTGATGTTTAATTGCATCGTGGCGTTATTGTCGCCACGTTGTTTGTTGATTATCGCTGGATTACATCATTGCTGGATGTAACTATTGTAGCTATTGTAGCTATTGCTGTATCAAACTATCGTTGCATTCGTTGGATTACACTATTGCTGGATTATACTACGTCGGCGCTTGATCGCCATTGGTTGTCATACAATCTTGTGCTGATATCGACATCAACACTCTTCACTATACCAAGGAACAGGCTAGTGCTGCACTCGGTCTGTCTCTGAGCCTTTGGTAATCAGCGGTGATACCTCCTTAGCCTACAGCTAAATTCGTTAAGCCTTAATGTAAGGGAGAGTATAGATCCTTATCTGTCGCCATGGAGAGCAAGGAGGTAGCCGATGCGGATCTGCCGTCCACTGACGGTGGTGAGCCTCCTGAGCGAGTCCATGAGTTGGGCGAACTGGAATCTCAGGGTTTCACACACCGTAGCGGAAATGTCTTAAAAGGTGCGCCGCCACCCCACAGTCAATTTAGCGTTTCACTCAGCCAGGCCCATGTCAGGTAACTGAGACCCCGACGGGTCTTGTTGCTGTTGCTAGAGGTGCGGATAGGCGAAAGCAAAGTCAGACATTGCTGACGTCACAGTAGCCAGTAGCGGTCATACCGATCGAGCGCGGGTGGCGGTCCTTTCAGTGGCGAGCCTGCCAGGAGTCGTTAAGCAGCCCGATGCCCCCGCATCAATCGCATCTATTGTTGTTGCCGGTAGCCTAGCTACTCCGGTTGGAGTGTCGCCAGTGTTAACTGTTTGGGAGTCGCGGCTAGTCGTTGAGCCCGAAAGAGAGTTGTGATCTGTCGTTGAGCCTGAACGTAGTGTAGTTGTAGGCCAGGTGTCTTCTGGCCTTGGTGCTTTACCGTCTTGCCGTGCTGTTGAATTAGTTGAACGGCGGTGGTTGACCTTTACTCTCAGAAAGGGAATGCTTCCTCGGGCGAGACCTCGAATTCTGTCGCTGAGGGCGTTTTGATTATTTGCGGCGGTGGCGATGAAACGAATAGCGATAGTGATATTCCGGATGCTGTCACCACAGGCGACTGTGGGCGATTCAGTTGCTAATGTCGGGCACCCAGTAGTATTACAAGCTGTTGGGACTAGCCCATTCTTTCACGATATGTCTGTCTCATTACCAGGTCGCCCTGGGTCTGTTACTTCCCAGTGGGTTGAGCAGCACCGCGAGCAAACTTCGCCAATTCGCACTTCTTTTTCGGCATCTGGTATCTCACCTGTTATTCTGGATTGTCATGTTTCACCTACCGATTTGTATTGTGATGAAGAAGCGGCTAGGTCCCCTCCTGGATTTCGAGTTTCAGCTCATTCCTCGAGAGCTGGCAGCCCTCCGTGCCATTATTCTCAGATGCCTGTTGGGGAGTTGCAGCGCCGTACACTACCGCCAGCCTTTGGCGCTTTGTCTCGTGCCCCGTCCCGTATGTCATCTCAGGCTCGGTTACGCGCACCATCTCAGCTTTCTGGGCTGGGTGTTGCTGAGTTACTTTTACGCTTGGTGTATCGTCAGCATGACGACATGAAAGAACGAGAGCAACCGTTGAAAGCAGAAGCTGTACAGCGTAAAAAACAGTTGAAAGCTGAAGCTGTTCAGTGCGAACAGGACGCCAAAGCCGAAGCTTCGCAACGAGAGCAAGAAGCTGTTCAGCGTGAAAAAGAGGCCAGGGCTGAAGCTTCGCAGTTGAGAATTGAAGCTCATCAGCGTGAACAAGAGGCCAAAGCCGAGGCACTACAGCGAGAGAAGCTTGACCTTGCCGAGAAAGAAAAAGAAATCCGCAATGAGGTGGAGCAAGAGGCTAGGGGACTGTACAGCTTCGCGAGAAAAAGCAGGATGTTGACCGGTTGCGTCGGAATTTGGCTAAGAAGAAGGCCCGAGTGCGTCAGCAGCAGATGAGCTCAACTGACCCTCCAGCCATAGCATCTACTCTTTTACTGCCAGGAGCCGGACGTCCGATGTCTGAGGAGCAACTGGTCGCCATCTTGAATCAAGAGATGTATCGTCGACGACAGGAGGATCAGCGAGTCATTGAGGAAAGACGTTCACGGCAGATGGAGCCTGAGCGTTTGCATGGCCAGTCGTTGGAGTCGCAAGGGCCACGACTTGTTGTACTGCCAACTGTTGCGTCTGTGTCGCCCGTTGAGTTGTCACTTTGTGTGGATGTTCCAGCTTCGGGTCAGCGCTTGTTCACCCCAGGCGCTGGCCATTGTACGCACTCTAGGTGCCGAGTCACAAGGTAGTGAGGAAGGAGAACTAGTTAATCCCCAGGCAGCTGTGGTATCAACATCAGATGGTGTATACGTGTTGGCTCTGTGCCGGTATCTGCTTCCGCAGGGAAATCTCAGTCTCTCGCTACTTTGACACTACCAACTGTAGTTCTGGCACCAGTGCCTCACTCTTTCAGTGAGACTCGGCTGTTGAGGCTGAGCACGACGATAGCTCATCTGTCGCCTCCGCGGAGCTTGCTTGCTTGCTTGTAGTAGTCCATCGATTTCGACGATGACGTTGCACTGATGTAATTGTCTGTTGTACGGTCATAAGTGGACACGAAGATGACTGCGGAGACCGAAGTCTGAAGCAAAGATTTTGCCACGGTAAGGGCAGACAGGTCCCGCTGGAGTAGCTGTAGCCGCTGCACGTCGACGCGCACGGCGATCACTAGCTGCTTGTTCAGCTACAGCTGCAAGATTCTTTAGATCGGTGGCACATGTCAAACTCCACAGAACCCTGTCTTCTGCGAGTGCCTCTAGCTGAGATTCTGGAATGTTGCATTTCCTGAGCACGGACTTAATCTGGTCAGAGTAACGCAGTTTTGGTCGGCCAACTGGTCTCTGTCCGAGTTGCAATTCGCCATAGAGTAGACGACGTGGAAGACGGTTGGATGGCATACGTATGACGTGACCCAGCCACAGAAGTTGTCTTTGTAGTACTAAGAGCTCAACGGATTCGATTTTGGGAGTGTACGTATTTCTGTATGTTTCTTTCTGTGCCACAAACGAATGCCGAGGATACTCTGGAGGCAGCGGACATCCGTATAACAGAATGGACAAGCAGATTGCTTTGTAGACTGCCACTTTTGTAGACAGTGTTAAGTTGCGGTTGAAGAACACGCGGCCGGTTAGTCGACCAAAAGCTGATGACGCGAGTTTAACCGCTGTTAGATCTCATCGGTCAGATCAGAATCCGATGAAAGTATACTGCCAAGGTAGTTGAACTGCTGGGTTGTGTTGATTACGTCGCTGTGTACTGTGAAAGACAACTGTGAGGACGAGGATGAATGTTGGATTGGAGAAAGAATCTCGGTTTTCTTAGGGTTGATAATCAGACCCGCTCTGTGATAAGCATCTGCCAGAGTATTCAGATTCTCCTGGAGGCCAGAGGGCGAGTGACTTGGCAGAGCGGCATCATCTGCATACTAAAGCTCATACACAGTGTTAGTTGAGACTTTAGTCTGTGGTTGGAGCCGCCGGAGATTACAAATACTTCTATCGAGACGATATTTGAATGGTATGCCTCTATCAGGGGACAACCCATTCCTGAAGACCGTCGTGACTGCGACCAAAAAAGATTGAAAATAGCCGGTGCTAAAACACAGCCCTGCTTGACTCCGGCGAGAACTTTAAAAGGGTCAGATTCTTGGCCACCAATGATGACCCAGGTCTTCATTCCATCATGAAACTCTCGTATAATGGTTAGAAAGTAAGGAGGGCAACCAAACGTGCTCAGTACCATCCACAGCAGGTCTCAATTCACGGTGTCGAATGCTTTGGTGAGGACTATGAAGGCTAAACATAGATAGCGATGTTGTTCAAAGCACTTCTCTTGCAACAGACGAGCCACGAATATCATATCAATTGTGCTGCGACCACGTCTGAAACCACGCTGTGATTCAGGAAGAACAGTCTCAGCTACTTGTGTGATGAGGCGCTGGAGCATGATCCTGGCTAAAACCTTGCCAGCAACTGACAACAGGGATATACAGCGACTGTTGCCACAGTCCGACTTGTCTTCTTTGAGCTTATAGATGGTCACAATGGTGGCATCCTTCCACTGCTGGGGTACTTTGCCCGATATCCACACTGTACATGTAGAGATAAACCTGTGTAGTCGATGGAGTAGTGAGTAACCACCATACTTTAGAATGTCGGCAGGAATGCCGTCTGGACCGGCAGCTTTATTATTTTACGTTGGATTTTGCAGTTTAGCTGCATAAGCATCGTTTCTGGCCTTTAACAGCTCGTGGATATCAGCGCAATTGTCGTTGAATTAGTCTTGGTGTTTTCTGCAATAGAAACCAAGAGACTCTGAAGTCGCTTCTAAGAGAACGTTGCTAAGAGCTTCCCATCCGGCCGCGAGTGACTGCCTGTCACGGGGGATGGAAGGATCTACCTCTTCTTCCAAGAGAAGTTTCTCGTAGATCAGTTCACAAAGTATGTCTGTTTTTTCTGGGTTTTGGCATGCCTTTATGTCCAGACGCATTCAGTGTTTCTTTTTACGAGCCAGCGGTCTGACCTTGAGCTGAAAGGTTGTTCTGACTAAGCGGTGGTCCGTCCAGCACTTTGCTCCACGCATAACTCTCATAACTCTGGTAAGTGTAGCATCTTTAACGTCACGACGCCGTACTATGACGTAGTCTATAAGGTGCCAATGTTTGGACCGTGGATGTTGCCATGTGGCTTTACGTTGATTTCTTTGCTGGAACAGAGTGTTGGTAATGACAAAGTCAAACTCGGAGCACAGGTTCAGCAAACGGAAGCCGTTGCTGTGCATTACATAAACCATGCCTGCCACTCCACAAAGCACGATTATAACTAATCCGTGACAGTAGCCGAGAAGAGTTACCAGGTATCCCGAAATGATGATTGGTTGCCACTGAGTGCTGAGGTTAAAACATCTACTCCTTCGTCTGATGTTGTGTCGTTGTCGATGACAGTAGCCGAGACTGTCGATAATAGCCTCTCAGTGCCCGATACCGAGACGTCACCTAAACAAGTTGACAATTCCGCCAAGGATCTTCCGGCCGTTCATTGTGAAGCAGATGCAGAGGACCCAGATGGTGTATTTGTCGCCCCAGTGCAATCTAGTGTGTTGAGTCGTCAGGTCGGAGCTGTTCTGCCGTCTGTTGGCCGTCGAGTACCCGTTCCTCGCTCTGTATTGGACCCCAGTGTCCCTGCCTTCCGACCCAGAGCAGACCGTGTTAGTTCCTCGTCGGGTATGATTCACCCCAGCGTTAATGTCTCGCGGCCACCTATATCCTCCTGTGCTCCGCCGGTAGAACAAGACGACACCCTGCTGAAGACACGCGTGGGTTCCGCTAGCATATTCTCTATGGATTCAACTGACCTCAGTGTGCTGCCGCAATTCCAAAAATTGTTCGACCAGTCTGTCAAACAAGGTGATCTTACTCTGCCGCACCAACGCGACCTTGACGCACTTATGCGCCGCCACAGCAACGTTTTTGCTACAGGTCCCATGGACCTGGGGTTTTGCGACGTGTTAGAGCATGATATTGACACTGGTGACGCCGAACCGATCCGACAGCCTCCGCGTCGTCCACCCTTTTCTGCTCGTCAGGCAGAGGAGGATATTCTGAATGAGATGCTAGAAACCGGGGTGATATAACCATCAAATTCGTCATGGTCATCTCCGGCATGCATGGTACGAAAAAAGATGGTAGCTACAGTAAATGCAGTGACCATAAAAGACGCCTTGCCGGTGCCAGACGTAAAGAACGCTTTGGATAGCTAGCGTGGCGCCATATATTTCGCAACAATTGATCTCTTGTCCGGTTATTGGCAACTCGGCATGACACCACGCGCTCGAGAATGATCTGCATTCTGTACACGGAGAGGCCTCTACAGTCACACGAATGCCTTTTGGTTTGTCAAACGAGCCAGCTTCATTCTGTCGGTTGATGCATATCATACTCCGTGATCTACTGTACGTATGTTGCATCTGTTACCTGGATGATATCATTTTTTTCGGCGAAAGTCCTGAACAACTCATAGAGCATTTGAAAGAAAAGGGCCTCAAGGCGAAACCGTCAAAATGCGTACTGTTCCGAAGTCCACTGACTTTCTGAGTCATATGGTGTCTGCGGATGGTATCCAACCACAGCCTGATAAGCTTGCCGCCATTCGAGATTGGCCGACGCCGCATTGCCTGCGCCACGTCAGCGCGTTTTATGACTTGGTAAGTTATTATCGGAAGTTTGTGAGGGATTTCGCCAGGGTTGCCGAACCGTTGTCGCGGCTGACAAAGAAAAGCACACATTTTACATGGACCGAGGAAACACAGATTTCGTTTGATGATCTGAAACAAGCTCTGTTTGATGTTGATACTTTGTCGTATCCGAGCCCAAGTATACCCCGTATTTTGCACAGCGACGCTTCTGACCTCGCGGTTGGTGCTGTGCTGAGCCAAGTGATCGATGGTGTAAAAGTAAAGTAAAGTCCTTTACGGATCCTCAAGGGTTAATGGGGCAGCGCTGATCTCCGTTTCCTTAGCCCTCAGCCGGACACAAGCCGAAGCTGCAAGACCACAGATACGGGGCTAATGCATCGCGTGGTATGCCCGTTTACTCACCAGCTTTCGCTGGTACTCATTAACCGACCCCGAAGGGATGGCACGCTGAGTTTGCGTTGGTACAAAGCAGTCGCAGGTCGGATTCGAACCCGCGACCTCGCGGTCACAAGTCCGGCACCGTACCACACGGCCACCGCGCACCGATCGATGGTGTAGAAAAGCCTATAGCGTACTTCTTCCGCGTTCTCAATGGTGATGTATCCAATAGAGATGTATCCATGATATTGCGCTATATAAATTTCCGATATCTATCTATCTATCTATCTATCTATCACTCGACGGAACTACTGCCCCACACGGAGAGAACTCCTTGGTGTCAATATGTCGTTGAAACACTTTCGATACTATTTGTTGGGTAACCAGGTGATCCGCACAGATCATCATAGACTTAAGTGGCTCCGCACCTTAAAGCGACGTGAAGGAATCTTAGCTCGGTCACGGTGGATCGAGACGTTAGCCGAATTTGATTTCCAGATCGAGCACCGTGCAGGGCGCCTCCCGACAAAACTGCAAGCAGTGTTGGGGTAAGTTCGCGCCTGCCAATTGGATTGACGAATATGAGCGAGCCGGTCAACTCGTCGAGCCTCTGTCACTGCACACCATTCAGTTGCGCTCCGAGTTCTCTGATGATGCCATCGCTGAATTACAAGCCGAGAATCCGGAGATCAGTAAAGTTTATGAGGTCCTGAGCGAATGCTTAGATCCTACCATGGATGACCTCCTTGCCTTGCCTCTAGAGTCTCGTCGTCTTTTGTCAATGCAGCCTGAGATCCGACTACAAGGTAATCTCATGATCAAAGAGAGCGATGAAAAGATACAAACTGTCATTCCTGTGTCACTTAGCAAGCTACTCTTTGAAATCACTCACAACGTTGCACATCTGGGATCCCGCCGTACCTACCAGCAGTTGCACACATGCTATTACTGGTACGGGATGCGCCAGGATGTTGCTTGTTAGTACCGTCAATGTCCGCATTACGCCAAAGCAAGGGTCCGCCGTTGCGTTTACATGAACGGCTGCAGAAAATCCCTGTTGGAGCTCCCATGGATCTGATAACCATGGACATCTTATCAGGATTGCCCACAGCCTCAGACGGATCGAAATACTTGCTGGTGGTTGATGCATTCACCAAATGGGTGGAAGCCTATCCATTACAGGATCAGAATGCTGCAACGTGCATTACTGTCGTGTACAATAGAATGTTTTCGAGGTTCAGGCTTCCGCGGCAATTGCATTCAGACCAGGGAAGGAACTTTGAGAGTCAGTTGGTCACCGAGCTCTGTAACACAGCTGGTGTCTATAAAACGCGCAATACGGCATTCCACCCTCGTTCAAATATCTTGACTGAACGTTCCAATCGCACAATTCTGGCTATGGTACGCGCCGCTGCCCACAAGCATACCAAGCAGTGGTCGTCAAAGTTGCCCGCCGTGCTTGCCGGTTTACCGTATGACAGTACATTTCACTACCGGTGTGTCACCCAACCGGGCAATGCTCGGTGGGAGGCCTTGCTACCCGCTTGGTGGAAAAAAATCAGCCATTTTCTAGCATTAAGCGTCGGTGTCTCGAAAACGGTAGCAGAGGCGGTCAAAGCTACGCCTAAGCTTACCATTAATCACGAATATAGGAAGTCGCATGTGAGCTTTCGATTGACACTATGATCAATGACCTTTGATAACCTTGAACTGCTCTTTGTCGGAATTTCGTGTGATTTCGCGATTTTTTGAGGCAGCCCAGCGTACTTTTCAGCCGTGTATAGATTATGCAGATATCGCAGGGCGTTCCTCCGCTAGAGGGTGTCAAAGAAGGGAGGGGTGGAAAACTAAGCTATTTTCGACCTAAATGCATTTGTCAATATTGAAAACGGTAAGAGATACGTCCATAGTTACTATTAATAACTAATAGGAAGTTGCATATAAGCTTTCGATCGACACCATGATTGATGACCTTGGATGACTTTGAACTGCTGTAAGTTCGAATTTTCGCAGACTTCGGGGGCAACAACCGCTAAACGAATAAAGAGACCCGTATTGTCAGCGACAACGTTGAACCCCACTGATTATATTTTTCAACATTGTGTTCCTTGCGTTGATTTGCCGTACATTTTTTCTCTAGGTGCCTTCATCCACGCAGTGCTGTCGCACGCTTACCTTAGCGTTAGCTAGGCTTTCTTGTTATATATACCCGATGCTGATTTCTTGCAACAGTGTGATTTATTTACCCTGATTCGCATCTTATTGCCTCGAGTGCCTCGACCAAAAATTACCCCACTCGGTCGATATCCCTCGGACTAAAAGCCTCGGAAAATATAACGATTTCGGTAATAATTTTTGGCCTCGGGAAAATGATGTAAATCGTGGGGCAATATCACACTGTGGCCCTCTATAACAGACATGTTTGTATCATGTTTCATCAACTACTTATTGGCTTTCTATTTATTTTCTATTTATTTAAGGATATTTTTAATAATTATTCAAATTTTCCTGCTGCCATGTAATTATTGAAACAATGTGGGCCTATACATAAAGTGTCTATCGTATTCATCTGTTGTATGGGTATACCAATAAGAAATAATACAATGCTTAAACAAAAAAGTCAATTATTATGAATTTATATGGGGCTGTCTTCAGGGGCGTCTACACCATATAAACGATGGAGCAAATGCTCCATAGAAAAAGTAAGGGGGGAAGTTTTTTGCAGCCTTTTTACGAAATTAAGGGGGGAAGCTAATATAGGCCTATGTTTATTGTAGCATTAATTTCCTCATGCAAATTCATCTTATATACTGCAAGTGGCTAATATAAAGATATTTTAGCCTACACTGTAAGTTGCAAAGTAAATTAACACAGTCCCCCCAACTTTCTGCAACTCCCTCAGTTTGATAATGTACTGACAGAATACTGTTTCCTATAGCACTGTCAAAATAATAATTTATTGCACCGTTAGGAGGAAGAAAAATCTGCCATATGAACATTATGGATGACTTGATCAATCAATAATCATCAGTCGCCACTATTCATCTCCTGAAACTTAGCATAGTCAAATGGGCCTATAGTTTAAAAAATGCCTATTTTCGAACTGTCTGCACCCGAAACTGTTGTCTGCTGAGTGGTCATATTTTGCCCAGAAATGAATCAAATTTCACCCACAGCCATCTAGATTTCAAAAAATTTTCC
>Ga0056114_1001210_pt1 | contig 11298 bp, 7 predicted proteins | sample WorMetHERISLAND1_FD_77005 | JGI IMG/M metagenome (GOLD analysis project Ga0056114, IMG submission 77005) | Marine gutless worms symbiont microbial communities from Max Planck institute for Marine Microbiology, Germany - Olavius loisae HERON... ...
AGTTGACTCCTCTGAGTCTCCCTTATAAAGCCAGTCTCAATGTCCGTCCACAAAAACTACTTAAAATTTGAACGAAATCTGATAGGTAAAGGCTGATCAGTGATACACGACGATATGCTGTATGACCCGATCCAAATCTAGGAGGTATGAAATGTGCAAAAATGGCCAATTTCAAAGTCTGTCTCCTCCGCCAATATGCATGTGATCAGAGTACTAACTGTGAGTCATGATAATCCAAGACAATATCGAAATTTTAACTGGACAGGTTTTTGATATTTGTCAACCGGCAGTACCATGTGGGGCTTATTATAATTATTATTAATTATTATTATTACGAAAATACCGCGGAAAGCATTACAGCAGCATTTACACAAAGTCTGTTCTCCAGTGACTGACAACCAGCAAGAAACATTAACTTGCATACAGGCCCTTGAACACAATAACACAACATTTAGACAGCGACTGACCACAACAGAACAGCATAAGGCAACTCATAGCTACACAACTATGTTAAATTAACCATCGCCAAAACACACAGGGCTGCCAGATCTGCCGTATTTGACGGGATCTCCCTTATTTCAGCCCGTTTCTCCCGCCTCTCGTTTGAAACCAATATGAGAGACACTTTCTCCCATATTTTGACTTCTTTGAATTTTGTTGCAAGATTCAGCAGTGTTGCAAATGACATTTATGAAAATAATGTACTAACGAATTAACGTTTAGCATTTAGCCATTTCAAAGACCACGATGGGATATGCGTTAGAATGATTTCGCGAAGTTCCCATTCCATCTGGGTCTCTCGTCTGCTCCATATGTCAACTTTTCGTACTAAAAATGCACAACGGTTGCAGTTCAGCTGACACAGCGCCGACTTAGTTGTCTGTTCGTATGCCATCACAAAGAGAAACTGTCAGGCATTCACACGGTAAAAAAAGTCTCCCGTATTTACGATACAGCAGCCTGGCAGCGCAAGTACAGACAGTTTTATCAGCCAAATCGACACATCGGCATTGTGGGACAGTTCTGTCAGACCAATGATTGGCTGCTACTAATGAGACAAAACAACAAACAACAAACATTAACACATATCAATTAAAACAACACAACACATAGGCTAACAACGCTAAACTTGGTTTAGTCGTCTCGGAAAAACAACGCAGAAAATTAAAAACTGTGTTACACTGTGATGCACCAATAGCAAATTCTCATTATCACTGTTTTGTCTTTGTTTCATGGGTCAGCGTTAGGCACAAGATGGATGGATGGTTTGGGTTTTACGGCAGCTTAAGTACGAAAACAGCAGCTATATCACGACTGAAATAGTTTAACTCTTTAAAGCCTACTGTTGCCATATGGGTACAGCTATAAAGCATCCTGTGCCAGACCGGGTTAAGCCGTCATTTGTAATTTTTGGTCTGGCACAGGATGCTTTATAGCTGTACCCATATGGCAACAGTAGGCTTTAAAGGGTTAAAGTTATTCCAATGGCGTGTATAGAAGAAATTATTTGTTTAGGATGAATATTATGGAAGAGAACTTTGAGATTAAAAGCTGAATAAAAATTTTGGCAAATGATATCAAAATCTACACAAACTGATCAGTATGTGTTCTACAAAGTTACTAAAGAATTACAAGGTATACACATACAATGGGTCAAATACAGACATAAAATGAGTGAAAATGACATTGATAGTAAGATAACCAACGGCACGCACGCTGTCAAAAACCAACAAAGACCACACACACACACACCGCTATGTAACACTAATGCACACACTTAACCAGCAGCACTTCGCAGCCAGCCATTCACGTATTTTACAAAATATGACTTGTACATTTTTTTGCATAAAATCCAGTGAATACTAACTCTTTAACATTAAAACATCAAACATGATACAAACCGCACGCGCGACAGATTCACTGCACTACCGACACTGCATGTGTATGTATGTCTGGCGAAAAATTGCTATATGAAAGTTGCCAACGGTCGGTGCGAAAACCAGCGTCGACGATTCGTCGTCATATCTCGCCGCATCAACAATAATAGAATAATATTCATGATCGTAACAATATAAACAACAGCCACTAGCCACTAGAGGTGAGAAGTCGAGCGGGTCATTGGATAGTCTAAAGAGCTATCAATGCAGGAGTTTGGGTGCAGCTAACAAGGGTTAACGATTGGCAGCTCCGTCACAGCTGGACTACGGTCTAATCCAGTTACTAGCATAATACAATAAGCTATAACAACCTAACGAAAACGACTGCAAAGTGCAATATGCTGCCATTTATCACTATGAACAATTACATATACTTGTATAGATCGTAGCTACAGTGGTAAAAGGTCGTAAATTCGGACGGATTTTTGAGTTAAGGACATCGTTTAATAGCCCGAATTTATCAATATATAAATTGTATAACAATATACCGTTTTAACAATTTAAAACGCCGAAAACTTATGATATTTTGTTTTTTTGACACCGATGCTATGGAAGAACGTCGTAACTGGAGTTACTGGGCTGCGATGTTCAGTTACAATGTTGTACTGACTGTTCTATGCAATTCCAAGATGGACGCGAGACTACGCATTTTTACTTTCAGTGTTGTCGATGTTAGTTATGCCGACGACGCACATTGCTTCGAAAGAACATCGCAACACATACAACCTTGCATAGCATTATTACATCTAGGAGTACACGGCAAAGGGCGTGCGATTTTCACATTTTAAGCTTCATACAATTGCCGGCATAAATTAGATAACATGTTTTTATCATAATGATTCATCAACAACATTAGGAAATTTTGTTATTTGCTTTTTGGCAGGCTTTATTTATGAATGACATTTTTCCCATTTTTCTCAGTTTCCTGTAAACGGACTTACGACCTTTTACCACTGCAGCGACGTTGTGCTTTCTTCAGTTCACAGACAGCATGAACATAACCACGATTGATGCTGCTCAACTGACATCATTCAGTTGACAATAAATATAAGTCACCAGACAATTTGCCTCCCCAAGACATTTCTTACCATGTCATACGTAACCCAACACACGCAGTCCATGGCCGCATTCTGTACACACCTCCAGCAGGCCAACTGTTCATGATCTGATGCTGTAGCACTATATCGGCAACGATGTCCAATATCTTGTCTGTGGGTGGACGGGTGAAGGACGGGTTGTTAGTGTCGTCGGGCCGGCGATGAAGTCATCAGGAGTTGAACCCGTGACCTCGTACACAGCGCCGTGCCCGACGACCACCACCGTCAATGACGAGCTGACGACCTCGTGACCCGACCTGATACCACCGCGCTGCAACAACCGTTGCATGCATCAGATATGTTTTTAACCCTTTGACGCCCACTGTTGCCACATGGGTACAGCTATAAAGCAACCCGTGCCAGACCGGATTAAGCCGTCATTTGTAATTTTTGACATCCGGGCACTCTGATGCTCAGCCCAGAAACCTAGACGTGGCATAATATAAAAAAAGTTGTACATTATCCAAGATGAAAATTATGAATAGTTTGTATGACATAAACCTGATTTGCTGACGTGTTTTAGTGAACAGAGTCGACAAAGAATGGAATTTCTTTACTAAACGTTAATATCTGTTTAAACCTACAAAAACACCGCAGTGTCTACCTGCTGATCCGTTTCTCAGATGCGGCAGCAGGACACTTTCTTTTCCTACATCAGCATCAGTCACCAGATACAGAACAGTCTCAAATCACACTCTGTCCTGCTGAGTCCAAATAATACAGCTACTCTGCTGTGATCACATGTTCAACAGCAGTGATGTATTGTACAGCCAATGCCTCAGTCAATCACACATGACATAGATGACTTATTGCCATATGGTTCACGACACTTTTTTCTCAGGCCACAAAGCGAAATAAACCAAACCATTCTCTAACAGGAGTATTTGGCTCATCGTAATCAGAAATTCAACTAACGAATGATCACTAACGACATTACATCGACAGACCAGCAGACAAAATACATGAAAATATATCAGCACAGCTTGATTGATCTAATTCAGCATTTCTGTTGTTACACATATTATCACGCCCACTGACAGCACTCAGACCTGGGTCTAGTGGCCGGCAGGCGGCGCTGTCGCTGTTCAGTCAATCGCAGTAGTTTCTGCTGGTTCAACAGGTCACCCTGAGTCTGCGTCCGCGTGCCGGTCGACCCCGCCATTTCAGCATCCTAACAACACGCACAACAGATTCATCAATTCACAGCGAGCAGCCCACTGACTGAACAGTGTCATCAACTCAATGAGACAGCGAATAGTGACTACAGAATCATCGTCGTCGTCGTCAGCTGCCGTTCTGAAAACGATTGTACAACACATGGCCGTATTTCAGTAAGCAAGAAGCTCGGCTATCACCGACAATGCTTGCAAAGCTGGTCTGCAGTAGCTGTCTGACAACATAGCTTCTCATTGTTGTCATAAATTGGTAGCTAACATAGATTATGCACAGACCACGACAGGAATGCACTCCCGAGTTATACACATGTGCCAAAAGATACAAAATAAGTATATATCAAATCAATGTCATAGATTTCTGCAACAGCAAGTTTCCTACCATCACAGCAACGTTACCACTGCAGACTAAAGCAAGACGAAAACAGCATAATCATTACACTAGAGTTGACGAAAACTCACAGATGTATATAAATGTTCTTCTGGATACTGTACTGGCCAATCCCGCGATGGCAAAAAGTAACTACTAATAGCTGTCACTCAATGCGGCAGACAAGATATCTATTATTAGCTGCAGATCCAAAGGACTATGGGCTGCCTTGATGACCAATCGCAACAAATCTGTAGTTGGTCAGTCAGCCAATTACGACATTATGCTACTACGCATGTCAACTATCGTGGTCACACTTATGATGCCTACTACTGATCATGTGCGAAAAGAAGAGAAAGTCATCAGAGAGGAGATATAAAAGTAGAGCAGAGACAGAAATAAAACACAGCAGTGTTGACGACAGCAGTAATAATAATAATACATGCCATGTTGTCAACGTCGTCAACGGCGACGGCTGAATTCTCACAGTTCAGATTGTCATCCAGCGACAGACTGTTGACGATGGTTACTAGGCAACGTTCAGTTTGGGGTTTTCCCGCGGTATCAGATTCTCTTTGGCGGTATTCCCGTCCGGCAGCCCATAAAGACGTCTGCTTTCTGTTACAAAATGCAACAATCATGACCAATGACACACTTAGTACTGTCGTGGTTACATTAGGTCATATACGGTACAATGTGTGTGGCGACGGTGCAAACCAAAGTAATCCACTAAAGAACATTTAATATTTCTCCTACTAGGAAACACACATCATTTTAACAGATATTTCCATGTGATGCCTCAAGAGTTCAACACTTCTACCAGCAAGTCGAGTTTCATCAGAATCTGACTGAAACTTTACTACAACCTGCCCTGCCCACAAACAAACAGACCACAGCATAATCCGAGTGCATGAGCGAGTAGATTCTCAACGGCACATCAGCAAAATTAGGCTATACAGTGCCATTCACGTTGGTTCACGCTGGAAAACAGGACAGAAGACAATAAAAATTATAAAAGACAGCAAAAAATACAGACAATACAGAAACTAAACACACACACTGTCAACACTATATTTTAGCTGCATCTTAATTAGGCCATTTTGGAGTGCAGAAATTTCGTTGCACTGTAATTTGGCGTGTTCTTAGGGTGTACTCCGCAAGGTAAAGTTCCATGCAACTTTAGCCATGTGAACAGAATTGTATATTACCGACTAACTAGAACTAGACTTCTTGTAAGGCAGTAACAAGACAGTGACCAGTTACATTAACAACTGCCAGGACTGCAGATAAAATTTACTGATGGGCAATCCAAATTTTTGTGGGTATTTAATATCGCAATTTTTTGCTTCTCGCGAAATTCGCAAAAATTTGATGCATGCGAAAAATTAGTATTAAGGATAGAAAAGAATAACAGAACCACGAGATGATATGCAACAGAGAAAAAGAGCTCACGTGACACGTGACAGACACTATGGCATTACAATAATGTGACTACCACCCAGCAACGATTAACGTCTACTCCATGAAACCAACAAGATCAATGCCAGTCACCAGTGTAACAATCACATACTGTTCCATGTAGTTCTGCTGAGGTCCAAGTATTGATCCCGGCCGTGCAATGCGTATCCATGCAATGGTTTCGGCAGCAGTCATCTCATAGTGCTTCATCATGTAGCAGCCGATCAGTGTTCCAGTCCGGCCAAGACCAGCTACACGACAGCCACGGCAACACTACTAGACTGTTACATCCTACACAGAGCCAGTACACAGTGTTGAATCAAGACTGCTGTAATATCATGCTGGCATGCTGCATTGATGACGACAATGATGACGGTTGTTTATTTCATACAGCAGTCATAGGCTGGATTAGTTTACAAATAGGTTATACGCTGACTATGCAAAGTAATACACAAAGCAAAACTAGGACTAAAGCGAAAATCTAAGCCGACAGACCAAGGTGAGACATCTTCAGACAAATTTGCATGTGCACCATGTGATGTCCCTCACAGTTAATCCACAGCAAATGTCCAGCAAAACCTGAAATCCAAAAACCTCTCCCTCAACGAAGCAATTGTTGTGGCTCAGAATCATCCACTCTGGAGACTGATGTCTATGTTCGGCGCTATGCACTCCTAGCGGTGCATGCCACAAAAGAAGAAGAAGAAATGTCTCTCAAACTGGACTGTTTTTAACTGCAAACTTATAATCAATACATTATGCTAAAAGCATGTACATCTCAAAATTAACTCCAGTCCCACAAATCCATTTTGACAACATCAAAAGCTGCAGAACTTCATCACCATGGAAATGCTGCCACATCTCTGATGCTGCAGCTGACAAACATTACACAATACCACACAACTGGACCGATGTACCTTTACAATGAACAGCCACGGCGCCGGCGGCTTTCTCCGAGATATGAAGGAACCGTGCGAGGATGTCATCAGTGGGCACAGAGCCGTCGATGAAGTAGAGGTCGTGGTGTGCAATGCCGGCGTTGGTGAACCGCGTAGCACTGTAGACTTTGTTGTTGAGCCGAATCACATCCGTCACGTTGTGCGACCGAAAATAGGACAAGTACATCTCCGGCGTGTGACTTATGTAACCTACACAGTATGTAGACTGGAAACAATCAAATCAATCAATCAAACTGTTACAACTACTTCATCATACAAATGCACCCCACACGACTCCCGTCTCAACAATTAAAGCAGCTAGTAAAGACATTTTTGTTCAGTTGCTGCGATCGTGGCGAATTGTGACTAACTGTTAAAGCTGCAACTCATAAGTTTTCTTACTTCCTTAACAGCAGATAACCACAAAAACATCACAATTCAACAGCAACAACAGTAACCACAGTGAAGAGAACACAAAACAGAAGTTGCCGTCGGCCAAGCCGCACCATGGCACATCGTGATAACAGTGATATGAGTGGAGTTAATAGCTGGACAAGTGCAACCACTAACAGTTCACATACATAAGAACAGTAAAATCTACTGTCAGAGAATTGACATTTAAACTAAAAAATACTAAAATTGTACAAACAAGTTGAAACCACAGCGATCACTACAAATGGCCCGCATATCACATCTTTTTTACACGCGTAAGTGTCTTATAAAATTAAAAGAGCGGGCATCATAAACTGAAGAGAAGCTAATGAATTAATTATGCAGCTATGTGAGGGTCAGGCTCCAAGCTCCACTATGACAACTTAATCAACAAACCGTCTTCGATCTTGCGCTGAGCATGCGGTCCGCAAAATGCAATAAACTTGTTGGGAATGATCCAATTGAGGTCTCCATTCTCCACTTTCTGTACAACATATACAACCACCGACGTCATGTTAACATGGGTCATGGGATGTCGCTCTTACTCCTGGCTGATCAAATGACTGTGCAAAGTTAATGGTGGCAGTTCGCTATCTGAATAGCATGTGTTTTGAAACATCAATCACAACTTATCACTACAGTGCAACAGATAATCATACTCAGGCTTGATCAAAAGGCTTTGTTTTAACATGAGCTGAGGTGAGACGGACAACTGGGCAACCACGCCTGTCGGCTATTGTCCAAGCACGGCGTCTTTCTCTGTTCGGCCACATTGCAAGAATGCCAGACGATACAGATGCCAGGAGTATCATAAGTGCTTCCCCTTCGGAGAACTGGAGGAGACCACCAGAACGTCCTCGTACCACATGGATGAAGACTATCCGCAAGACCTGAGGTCTAACAATCTCTCCCTGGATGAGGCGATAACTGTGGCTCAGAATCGTCCACTCTGGAGACTGATGTCTGCGTTTGGCGCTACGCACCCCTTTGGGTGCTTGCGACACAAGAAGAAGAAGAAGAAGACGAGTGTGCTGCAGCACGAAATGGTTTACTTTAAGAAGCTGCAGGTACGCAGACACACAGACTACAGCATAAACATGACAAGCACATAATGCAATACAACATATACAACTGAGTAACACACAGCATACTTCATAATGCTCGTATTCCAGCACGTCAAAGTTACGGAAGTTGAGAAAACCGTTGACAAGTGCCTGACAACAGACAAACAGACAATGACATCATGATGACTGAATCAAGCAACACAATGTTCACCGTTAACTGTTGAATACACAGTGTCTCAGTAAAACATCATCACAGGACTGATCTTAGCTGATCTTTGCAACACTTTCACATGTAAATAAGTAAGAAAACTTATGAGGCGTGGCTTTAACAGTTAGCCGCAATGTGCCGTGATCTCAACACCCGAAAAAAGATGTCTTTAGTACCGGTAGCCATTTAAATCATTGCAATAGCTAACGTCAGCTTGTCGCAGATCAGCTGGAAGACTGTTCCACAGCTTTGGACCTGCAGCTGCAAAACACCTGTCTCCACAGTTGTATTTCAACAAAGCACCACTCTGACAAAAAAATGCCCACGTCAGACGCAACATTCAGCCTAGTCCTGGCCCACGCGTGCCACTGAGTGACTGTGACAGACAGACAGACATACGTTGTACATTCATCCAGCATAGAACTCGGCTGTTACAATAACACATCAACCATCGACAAGAATACATACAGTCTATTTCAAATATTCACCTAAAATTTTAGTAGAATAAATGACATACTTTGTGTACGCCGTGAAGACAGTCGAGTAATAGGAGTGAATACGTGCTGGGTCCACACGTAGCATCTCTTGACAAACACAAACGACACCATGTTACCGTAACCACAACAAATCTACTTCACCTTTGTTCAGATAACAAGTCAGTTGAAACAAAATACAGAATACAACCAAACTAGACTTTCTTTTTAAAAGACAAGAAAACCATGCTGTGGCCACGAAACCATGCGTCACATACTTACCGGTATTCCAGCTGTAATTTTGAGATGATGCCCTTGGAGCAGAGCTCCTTAGCCACCTGGCAGTGAAGACTATAGTCACCATACGCTAATTTCCTGTATTTATTTTTTAAAAACTCAAAACTACTGCTGTATGATTAGGGTACACCAACATTACAACAAGACAGACAGACAGACGACTTACCACATTTCGAAGAGCAGTGCACAGTAAAAATATATTCACTCACCTAAAAGGCAGAAACGGTGTACGCGAATATGAGATCAAAGGTAGATAAGCATCATCTGGCGTCATCTTCAGGTATATAATCTACAAGTTTTACACACACACATACACACATCTCACATAGTATACGTTTGTTAAATCAATGTACATTAACTAACGGCATCATCCTATTTCAATAAATTCCACATCCCGGATCAATAGCGTTGTTTGCTATTGCACTGATGTTCCTAAAAATAGGTTGACCTAGCTTAACTAAGTCAGTCAAAATCGGACAAACATTCGAACACTGTGACACATTAATGGACGAGTGAAGGTTAACGGGCACAATACTGTGCATGATTTTAATTCTAATACCATTTCATGTTGAAAAAGTACATAGAAAATTTGTGTCAACGTGTTAGCGTAACTGTAGGACAACATTCGTCTAACGGCCAAAATTACGCTATTGTTTCTCTGAATTTGACCTATTTATGATATCATTTGTGAACAGCGCTTTTATTACAAAAATGATGATGTGAATGCAAGATACGATGGTCTGTCTAATTCACAAACACAACCAAGTGAACGTACACTGTATGCTCCAATGAGAAACGCTGCATTGACTCGTTTCTTTGCATCGTCGGCAACGTAGTGTACCACCTTCCGACTGCACATCTTGGCTGCCTGCATCCAATATTCACACAAAACATACAAATAAAACTGCCGTGATGAAGCACTGAGGAACATTTGCTCTCATTAAACCAGTTTTTATGTCACTGAACGGACGATGAGGCACTGGGAAATGTCAGCCTTAACACTCAGCCTCAAAAGTTCCGTCAAATTGCTAACTTGCCTAGAAACTGGCTTTAAAGTGTAATTACTTTATTACTTATTTATTTATTACTCATTATTTATTATTATTTATTTCTTTGTTACTTGAAACAACTCTCACAGCAATAGATTGTCTGCTTTAGTAGAAATTCTGCTTCGTACTGTCTCGTTATTAAGACTACACTGATCAGCAGTAGAACGTTCCGCACCTTTAGCTTCCGGTTCAGTCTGCAGCAATAGCGGTAAACCATGGCCAGATTCAGTGGACCAAAGTCTTCATAAAACCTACGGCAACAACGCACATAAACAACATCTACCACTGATAACCAGTGTTACGACCCACTCTAGGGAACAGCTGGAACAACATCATAAGACACGCAATTCTTAACGCAAAGCATCAACACCATTGTCTTCAGTCAGATAACTATCCACTATCCAGCCCAAGCTCCCATTCAATGGGGCCGTTTTTTTTCGAAGTCTGACCAGGTCTGACCAGTCCGGGTAGCTTTCAAGTCGTTTTTAGCCGACCGTACTAACGGTCGCGCTTATGCTACAGTGTTGCATCTGTCTGTCGTCTGTCTGTCGGTCTGTGACGTTATGTATTGTGGCTAAACGGTGCGTCCTAGAGCAAAAGTTACTATTGAAAGCCTATAGGTAGTCGTATATGAGAAATCAATTGGTACCAAAATGAATGACCTTGACCTTTGTTTAGAAGTCATATCAAGGTCACGTCAACCATTGCGTTACATTAGACGTTGAATATCTCGGAAATCGTTAGAGATAGAGGCTTGGTTCCAATGGACCACCAATAGGAAATGACATATGGGCTATCGAATG
>Ga0056114_1001211_pt1 | contig 11296 bp, 1 predicted proteins | sample WorMetHERISLAND1_FD_77005 | JGI IMG/M metagenome (GOLD analysis project Ga0056114, IMG submission 77005) | Marine gutless worms symbiont microbial communities from Max Planck institute for Marine Microbiology, Germany - Olavius loisae HERON... ...
CATGTACTTCAGTATCACAGGCAAGTTTTCAGACAAACACGTGAGCATTTGGAAAATGGCCATCAAAACACAGCAGTAGGTATTGCAGCGGCTTAGCGTAAAGTGCATTTTGTGACTAAACTGTGAAATTTTTATGAAGTAGGCCTAAATTAGAGATCTTTATAAATTAATTGGTATGAGCAGTGGCGGAAACTTGGTCCACAGCTTAGGGGGACGCAAAATTAAGAAATTTTGGGGATTCAGTGGGACGGCGGGGGACCGCTTAGAAACAATGATTTCTAAGTATTTTAAGTAAGTAACACTGTTTCATAGTGCTGCATAGTGTGCAGAAAATCAGCAAAATCGCAACTTAGCAAAGAACTAATTTGTAAACATGATAAAAGTACATCAGAAAAGTGTCCGAAGGCAATGAACAAGTACAAATTGCAATGAAATTTTCTAAATATTGGGAATTTTGTTTTTTGGGGGATAAAAGCATCTCCGTCCCCCACCTAAATGTTTGGGGATGATCCTCTTTCTCGCATAAGTCTATGCCCCTGGGTATGGGATATGGAGTTAACAAATAATTTTTAAATATGTTTTTTTTATAAAAACTAATTCAAATTGACAGAAGTGTTAAAATTAATTGTAATTTAATGTTTTTTTCAACTATTCGTGCAAATACTACAAAATAAAACAAAAATTGCCTAAAACATCATGCATGTCACACTGTTCTATATCGTTTCATAGTAACAACTATATAATAATAATAATATGCAAGGCACTCAAAGACTTTAAGGCAAAAATTCTTTTTGGGGACTCTTTCATAATGCCTGGAATAAGCACTGATTGTGCTCTTATTACTTCTCCTGGCCTTGGACTTGAACTGTGAGGTTTACAATTCTGGCAAGCCTAATAATGTTGTGTTTAGAGTGAGGGTGAGTGAAGATTTTTCCAAGGCTGTCTGTCAAAGTGGTATGTCCACGAATTGAGGAACTTGTACTGTGTTGCTGGTTCGTTGTTATTAAGTACCAAATATAATCCAAAAATAAATTAAACCTTTGTTTTCGTATACAGAGATCCATGCTTTTCCTTCAAATGATTGAACAAATTCATTGTGTTCCCGTACTTGCAACTTACTTCGGTCAAACATGTGCGGCACTTTGGTCTTCCGTTGTCTATCGGAAACCAATTTTTGTCTGCATTAAAGCCGAAGTCCGTCCATGTGGAACTTTACTAATTTGCCTTCTTTTCACGTTTTAGTGTAAAAGAGCCTCTAAGGTCATCGATCTTGGTGTCAATGGAAAGCTCATATATATATGACTTCCTATTAGTCATTAATTGTAACTTTAGCCGTATCTGCTACCATTTTCGAGATTTTCACGCATAAAGATTAAAAAACTGCTGATTTTACCCACCCCTCCCTTGTTTGACGCCCTCTAGCGGCGGAACGCCATGAGATATCAACGTAATCTATACACCGCTGAAAAGTACATTTAATGGGCTACAATTCAGTCGCTGACAATACGGGTCTATCTTTATTCGTTTAGCCATTGTTGCCTCCCAAAATCACGAAATCATGCAAAAAATCGGATAAAATTTGACCTTACAGCAGTTCAAGGTCATCCAAGGTCATCGATTTTGGTTTCAATGGAAAGCCCATATGTGACTTCCTATTAGCCATTAACTGTAACTTTAGCCGTATCTGCTACCGTTTTCGAGATATTCACGCTTAAAGATAGAAAACTGCTGATTTTACCCCTCCCTCCCTTGTTTGACGCTCCCGCTCGGGGGATCCCCTTAGAATTTCTGGATGAAACTTACCCCACAAAAACTAGAGGGATGGGGCTACCGTATGGTGAAAATTTCATCATGATACCTTCAACCGTTTTTCTATGATCCACCCATCTGACAGACGGACGAACAGACAGACGGGCGATAGCATATATGCGCTATATCATATATGCTGTCGCGCATAAAAAACCATTGGAAAACAAGTTTTGGTCTAAGTTGGTTTTTATTTTAGAATTTTTGTTTCAGTTTTATTTCAGAAACAAGCTGACCATTGTGTGCTTACTGTATAGTTGACTAGGTCATTACAGAGAATCTTGTTGTTTTCAGGTAACAGCTGGTTGTCCGTACGCTGAACTACGAGCATAATGGAGGATTTTGATACATGGCGTAAACTGGTGAATGTCACTGTTAATGACATTCTGTCAGATGTCAGCAGAGTTTCAGACAGTGCTAAACATTCTCACCTATTGACTGGTCTCGACTTTATCGAAAAAGCTCTTTGCCAGTTTCCTGATATGTTTGTACCACAGTCTGGTTCATGTTTACTTGGTCCTGAAGCAGACATAGAGCTGGAAAGTTCTGCTGCTAGCAGCTGTTGTCGTGAGCCAAAGAATGTTCTACAAAATTCAGAGCCATATTCACTCATGCGTTGGGTAATGTCACACCTGTTGCGAATATTGGCAGTTCCTGATGTTGGTGCTATTCATGACAAGACATGCGAATTACTGTTGCGTATCCTTCGAATAACCTCAACTCGCAATAAATATGTTTTCCGTCAACTTGCTGGTGAGGTCGTAGCTCTACTGGCTGATCTGTGCAAGATTTTTGACAAATTCTGTGATGGAAGCGTTCCTGAAGTCTCACAGATTGATAGGTTTTCAGTGCCAATGGAGTCTTTTCGCACTGATGCTGGTGAACTGCTGTTGACTAAACGGCCACTAGTCATCACAAATGTTCAGTCTTGTCAGCAGCTTCAGACCAGCATCACTGAAGTCCTGCAGTATGTACACATGGAACTAACACTCTCGGCATTTGATCAGATCTATTTTGTAGACAATTCAAATGACTGCTGTATACTGTGGTCGGTTATTGCATGCCAGCTGGAGTGTGGTGATATCCGTCTAAAAACTGTGTCGCTGAAATTGGCTTCTAAGTTGCTGATGCACAACATTCCACCACCTGCTGCTCTCGATTACTTCATCAACTGTCTTTCTGCACTGGTGAATATGTTATGCTCTGGGTTCAGTGAATGTGAAGATGACTTGTTTGGACTCGAGGAAGCTCTGGCAGACACAATTGTTCAGATGTTTGTCCTATTGCGAGGTGATGGTTTACAACGTCATGTTAATCTGCTGCGTCAGTATGTGTACGAAGTATTAACCAGTAATGGAATCATGTTGTATGTAATGAAGTATGGCACCGCCAAGCTGCAAACAGCAAGTCTTCGTAATGTACTTTGTCTTTCAATGGCACATGTTGTGAGGAACACCGGATACCAGGCAGATATGCATGTTGATGTTATTCAGAGACTGATTAGTGAAATAGACACGCACAGTGCATCCAGTGGACGTTCCTTAATAGTGTTATTTCACGAAATAATTCACTCTGAGCTTTTAGACTGTGCAGTACCATCAACGTTCTACCGTCGCAATGTAGCAGAACCTCCTGCGGTTACTTTGAGGAAATTGCATGGAGTTACAGGTTCTGATGTCGTAAACGATGACAGTCGACAGCCAGTTTCTGAAGACACGTCTGTAATGGTTACAGCAAGATCATCGTTGGCTGCACTGTTATGCCAGAGATTTGAGACATTGCTTGTAAGCAGAACTGTACACGGAGATGCAGATCCAGCATGGCTTGCATGTATCAGTGTCATAACTGATGTGCTTGCTCGTTGTGCAGCTTCATACCACCAAGTACTCCACAGTCAGAGCTGCGAATCCCATTTGGCTGTAGAGTTTTTTGATGTTGTTCTCATGAATGAGATGATTAATGCTTGGATGGACTGTCTTCGCCAGATGTGTTGTGTTGATTCGCCAGACATGGTTAGTATTTCAGCGGGATATCGGGCCATCATCAGTACAGTTGGATCATGTCTATTTGTACATGATATTAGTAAGACTGTCTCAGATATTTTATTACAGCTAGTTGAAGTGCTGTCACTGCCATGGCTTGTCGGAGAGGGATCATGGATTGATTTGAAGACAACGTTTGAGGTGAAGCAGCTTGCTGCAATTTCGCAAGTTCTCAGTGACAGTGTTAATGCCGAAATAATTGCCGATATACTGAGACTTCTGTGCATAATTTCACGCCATGTTGCACCTCGATGGCGAAAGCATGTCCTTCGCCAGTCTTCATGTGACAGCCGAGACGTTGTGCGTATTGCTGCAGTGTCAAACTTGCCAGTCATGCTGCACACTCTGGGTCCTAGTTCTCATCACCTTTTGTCAGACATTCTGTTGGCTATGTTGCCTTATTCAAGCACAGCTGTGAAGGAAGCAATTGCAAGCATTATTGGTCGTATTGCATGCGTGATCTCAGCAACTTCAGCACTTCTTCGAAGTTCTGTACCAGAATCTTGTCTCAATATGTCTGAGGCTCTGCAGCTTGACTGCAGTTTCTGTGGACTGTCATTGGCAGCAAAAAAGGCTTTGGGTGAAAAGTTCTGTGACTCTGGCAGTGTACTGGTCTCACTTGTTATGCCGTTGTCAACTGACGCTGACAGAAATGTCAAAGTTCGACTTGTCGGCAGTTTTTCACAGCTGTTTGGCCATGCATGGTATTGGCAAGGTGTAGACACAGTGACTGATCTTTCAAACATGGCACTTGTTATGAAAGAGGATATTGACAGTGAGGTGCAACTTGCATTCTACAGCAATATCAAGCACCTGGTTCCACCACCTGATGCAAAAAGGTCACCGAGAATGAGCGCGTTACCTATTGAGAAGATGGCAGGTGAATGTCAGGCACATATTCCAGGGAATGAGATGGTACTAGCAAGCATTGGTGAGATTGCTACGTTGGCTGAGAATGATCTTCTGTTGCAGTGCATCATTGCTATACTGAATGCAGTTCTTTTCCCAGCTTTTCCACTGCTTGAAGCTGTTGCTCGTCAACAGATGAAGCAGCTTGCTCACAGCCGGCACACCAGTCTTCCACAGCTGTATATGAAGTTTGGCAAGGAGATAAGCAGTTCGATTGTGCAGTGTCTTCACAACACCATATCAGCAAAGCCTAGTTCGGATCCATCGCAGATTTTGCAAAAGGTTGCTGATGTATTTTCTTTTGAAGATGTTCAGTCATACCTTAAAGCTACCGAGCATTTGCTTGTGCCATATATTGTTCGGAAAGCATCTCCAACTGCATCATTGCTGATGAAAACCATATCACGGCTGATGGATGATCCAAATCACAAGAATGTCATTGTTCGGACGATTGGCCATGTGTTTTGCCATGTTGTTTGTTCGTGTGATAGCCGTGAAGAAACTCAGAAAGTAACTTCGTATCTGGAGAGCGAAATGGAATTGCCACTGAGACGAATACTTATTGTTGGCAACCACATTGATAGCTTGCTTTTGATGCAGCTAAGCATGCATAAGTGGCAAGTGTTAAATGGCCTACAGAGTCTGCTACATGCAAGAGGAAGCTTTGACGGAGTGGACATCTCACAGATTACAAATGAACAACTGGCTACATTGCTGCAACCAAATCTTCTTGGAATCCTTGTTTATTTTGATAAGCATCTCAAGGATGGAACAGTTCCAACTGAAGACAAGAGGCAGACATACAAAAGCCTTATACAGCTCATGCGACTGATGGGACCACAACATATTACCACTGTTCGGATGCATATCATGACTACACTACGGATTGGTTTGCAGTTTCAAGACCGGCAGTTTACTGAGCTGTGCTGCGAAGCTTGGAACTGTTTCGTCCGTCTTCTTGATGTAAGTGTTCTTGGACCGATGTTGTCACAAATAGTTGCCAACTTACTGCCACTTCTGAAAACAGAACCAGCAAAGGTTTCAGAGATCTTTGAATTTCTTATCGTCAGCAACAAAGAAGTCTTGAAGCAGCATTTGCATGAGCTCTATTTTTTGCCTGACACGTGTGAGTTGCAACATATTAACTCAGTTCTTCGGCCATTTGTGGATGCTATTTATGACAGTGGCAACTTGCAGATGCAGATTGAATATCTGATAAAGGGTGTCATTCATGAACTACTTGATATTCGGCACATGGCGCTGATAAAACTAACCCATTCTCTGCAGAGGAACAAAGATGTTCTTCACAGTTTAATTTTGGGTAGTGAAACTGCTCATCCAGTCATTTCACAGTTGGTGACAGTTCTGCTGAGTGGATGCCGCGAGCCTGACGCGACCACGCGCAGTCTGATAGGCAAGTGTCTGGGTGAGGTTGGTGCTGTGGATCCTGGTCGGTTGGAACTTACAGCAAATCAGCCTAAAGATGAAGTGCCAAAGTTCATTTCGTCTATGTCAGATGACAGCTTTGCAGTTGAGCTTGTCAATGAACTAGCTAAAGCTTTTCTTGGAGCAGAGGACAGGACGGAACAGGACTGTGTCGCCTATGCTCTTCAGGAGCTCATACGTATTTACAACATCTGTGCAGAGTCGGATGAACATGGTGATAGCAGATCCAGCAGCAGTGGCAGCGGTCGATTATGGCAGCGCTTTAATGTTGACATTCAGGAGATTCTTACCCCACTGACACGGTCTTTGTATATGCTTAATGTCGTGTCCAATTCATCTTCACTTGTACATCCAATCTACCGCAGTCATAAAGGGTCAAACTTTGAATCTTGGGTTTGCACTTTAACTAGCTACCTTGGAACAAAACTGGAGCATGATGTCAGTCGTAGAGTGTTTGAAGCATGCCGTGGTGTAGTCAAACAGGGCGGTGATAGCCACATTGCAATGCACATTCTTCCATATGTTGCTTCTCAGGTGATACTTGACGGCATTGAAGAAGCTCGTTCCAAGCTGTTGCAGGAAATATTGGCTGTTCTTAATGATACCAAAAAGCCAGACTCTCGTACTGGTCAGCTCACTGACTTAAGACACATGTCTGCCCAGATGGTGTTCACCTTGCTGGACCACCTCACCCGTTGGTTACGTCATCGACAAACTGTGCTTTCACTGCAGTCACCTTCGTCAAGCAGTAGTGTACCCAGTGGCAAGGTTACACGTGCTTCGAATACCTCAGACTCCATTATGTCAATTGTTGATAGTGACAAGGATTATTGCTCCATGAAGACTTTTCTGGATTGTATTCCTCAGGATGTTCTGGCACTTGCTTCATATAACTGTGGGGCATATATGCGTGCCTTTATGCATCATGAGCTTCATATCCGTTCAGCTGCGGCATCTGGAATGCCACGGAATGCCCCTGAAAGCTTGGATTTCCTCTTGAAACTTTTTGTTGCTGTTGATGAACCTGATGGGGTCGCCGGAATCATAGCAGTGCAAAACGTGCCTTTGTCACTTGAGCAGCAAATACTGGCATTTGAGAGTGTCGGTCGATTGTCCGATGCCTCCGTTTGTTATGAGCATGCTATCAGATCTCAACCAGACAATCTAATCTTTCGTCGAGGACTTCTTCGCAATCAGCTGGCACTTGGAGAACTGAACTCTGCACTGAAACTTGCGAGTGGTATCATTTCAGAACATCCATCATGGTCATCGGAATTGAATGCCTGTCGCATAGAGTCAGCGTGGCGTCTAGGAGAATGGAAAAAGCTTGAGCAGTACATCGGCACTGAAACAACCACCGTCAACTGGAACGTGGGTCTTGGAAAGCTGCTGCTTGCCGCCAAGGTCAAAGACGACGCCGCTTTCTCCAGTCAGCTAGATGTGCTGCGGCTGGAGTTAATGGCACCGCTCTCTGCTGCCAGCATGGAGGCTGGATCTTATCAACGTGGATATGAACACATTGTCCGACTTCATATGTTGAACGAACTGGAAGAGGGATTGCGCTCTCTGTTGGACTTTGAGCCAGTCCACACAATAGTGTGTTTTATGAACACAGCATCTGAATCTCATTTGGACCTCTGTGCGCTGTCAAGACGTTGGCAGGCGCGTTTGAAATGCTGCCAGCTGTCACATCGATACCAGGATCCGATCTTGAACTTGCGCCGCATCATTCTGCAGCTGGCCAATGACGAGCGTGGACTGTGTGTCGACACCGAGGTGGGACAGTGCTGGTTGCAAAGTGCCCGCGTCGCACGTGAGTGTGGGCTACTGCAGACTGCACAGAGTTCGCTGTTGAGCGCGGCTGACTTCCAGCTACCGGAATTTCACCTCGAGAAAGCACAGTGGTTGTGGGACCGCGGCGACTACGACCGCGCGCAGTCTTGTCTGGAGAAGGCCACTGAGGAGATCTTCCCGGACCGTGCCAGCCGATTCAAGGCAGTTCCAGTGTTGGCGTCGGCGAGTGAGATGGAGAAAGCGGCGAGATTGACGTGCGCCCGGATGCTGCTGCAGCTTGGCCGGTACTGGGATGAGACGGCGAGCCTCGAGAGCAATGCCGTCGTTCGTCAGCTGAAGGAAGTAACGCAAGTGCACGCCGAGTGGGAGGACGGATTCTTCTACGTCGCCACCTACTACGACAAAGTGATGATGGCTGTCGTTGATCGACCGGAGAAGCGCGGCGACTTCATCACACAGGTGGTTCAGTTCTTTGGACAATCCTTGCAGTACGGCAGTGAGCATATCTACCAGTCCATGCCGCGGATGCTGACGCTGTGGCTGGATTACGGCGCCGAGGTCGTGGCCAGCGACAGCGCTGGAGAGAAGTCGTCGACGTTGGAGGCGCTGCGACAGGGAATGCGCTCGTCGCTGGAAAGATTAAATCGACAGATGGCGATTGTCAGCGAGAAGCTGGCTCCGTATCAGTTCCTGATTGCATTGCCACAGCTGGTCTCGCGTATCTGTCACGCGCATGCTGATGTCTTCGCACAGCTCCGGTCTATTCTGGCCGGCCTACTCTGCGACTTTCCCCATCAATGTGTCTGGACGATGATGGCCGTCTCTAAGTCGTCGTATGCCGTCCGCGTTCGACGATGCCAGGAGATATTCGCAGTCGGTCGGACTCGGAAGCCGGAACTGGCGCAGTTTCTGAACGATATGACTCGTCTGGTGGATCGTCTGTTGGAGTTGTGCAACCGGACGGTGGAGGGCGGCAATTCTACGACCTCGTTAAGCATCGCGCAGCACTTCAAACCACTGCAGCGACTCGTCGACGATGCCAGTCGCAGCGCCATCGTCCTGCCGCTCCAGTCGCAGATGACGCCGACCCTGCCAGCGATGCCCGTGCCGCCAGCCTCACACGTGCCGTTTGCCGCCGCCTCCGCCGTCTACCTGGCTGGCATTGACGACACGGTCGAGGTGCTGGCGTCACTACAGCACCCCAAGAAGGTGACACTGCGCGGCAGCGACGGGCGCCGCTACGCGATGCTGTGCAAGCCGAAGGACGACCTCAGGAAGGACGCGAGGCTGATGGAGCTGAACGGCATCGTGAATCGCTGCCTGCGACGCGACGCCGAGTCCCGGCGCCGGGAGCTGCATATCCGTACATTCAGCGTGACGGCGCTCAACGAGGAGTGTGGTCTGCTGGAGTGGGTTCCACACACCAACGGACTCAGACCAATCCTACTCAAACTGTACCGTAAACTCGGACTGTACATGTCCGGAAAAGAGCTGAAACTCCTGCAGCTGCCACCGAACGCGCCGCTCGACAAGAAGTTAGCCGTCTACCGAACCAAACTGCTGCCACGTCACCCGCCCGTCTTTGGCGACTGGTTTCTCCAGACATTTCCCGACCCGACGTCATGGTACAACGCGCGACTGGCGTACTGTCGCACGGCTGCCGTCATGAGCATGGTCGGCTATGTGTTGGGACTGGGCGATCGTCACGGCGAGAACATTCTGCTGGACTCCACGACCGGCGACTGCGTCCACGTCGACTTCAACTGCTTATTCAACAAGGGCGAGACGTTCGACTACCCGGAGATCGTTCCGTTCCGGCTGACGCACAACATGGTGGAGGTCATGGGGCCACTGGGCACCGAGGGCATCTTCCGGCGATCGTGCGAGGTGACGCTGCGCGTGATGCGAGACCAGATGGATCCACTGATGAGTGTCCTCAAGACATTCATCTACGACCCTCTGGTCGAGTGGAACAAGCAGCCCAAGGGACGAAACAGCGCGGCAACCGAGTCCGGCGAGATACGCAACGAGAAGGCTCAGACGCACGTCAACAACATCGAAGATCGACTGAGGGGTATTCTCAAGAGCAAGACCAAACCGCGTGGACTACCGCTGTCTGTCGAGGGTCACGTCAGTCACCTCATCAAGGAGGCTACTGACGAAAACAATCTGTGTCAGATGTACATCGGCTGGGCAGCTTACATGTAGACCTAACATTCCAGCTGTTGTGAGCTTGAATTGATGTGAAACTTTACCGTCGAACGTGCAATTTGTTTTGTCTGCTGTGCTGAAACTGTTGGCGTTAGGCTAATATTTTCCACAAATCGTCGCGTCAACGATCTATTATGGTAGGCTATACCATACGAACTTGCATTGACGGGCGAACGTTAACTCCAATATGGTTTAACTTAAGTTTTGTTAAACTGCTTTTAAATATCATGAAAAGTTTCAGTGAAATTAACTTGTTAGGCGGGGCCCTATTTGTAGTTCTTACTTAAAAGGTTAACATTTCTGTATTACGTTGTGTACAACTGGGAAGATCGTCTCTGAACTGACCTACTGTATAATATCTTGATCTGGACGTTAAGCCCGAATAATCACTATCCGTTTGTCAGCCACTATATGGCACGCCACTTCGGTCACTTTTTGTTCGAATATTGTGCGGCTTTGTTCGTAATAGCACTGCCAACAGTGTAATTCTGAAGTCACTGGTAAGCGTGGACTGACAAATTATAACAGCAGATATTTCCAAGTTATCAAAAATTTAGCTGCTTTCGGGATTTATTTGTTAGCTAAGAAGTTTAAATACCGTTTGTGATTTAGTTCTTAGTTAAAAGTTAATTACACTTAGAAAAGTAAGTGTCCATCACTGTAAACATGCGTGAGTTTTGATTTCAGTTGACAAGCGCATCACTAATGTTAATTGCGCCAGGAGAAAATTTGTTTAGTTTCAGCTTAACCCATACTATAAGACCTAGGCCTTTATGGCTGTGAGCCTGTGAACTGCAACCGTTGTCAAGAAATATGTCTGAATCGACATTACCAAATGTTTGATATTGTATGAATACAATGTGTCGGCGTATGTATTGTATGGCAGTCGAGTAAAACAATCGTTGTGTTGCTTTTTAATGCGAAGAGTTTGTATATCGTATCGCATGGTGTTCACCGCTGTGGACAATCATTAGCTGCATTGCATAACAATGAACACATTCCGGGCGGATCATCTCATCAACAAGCGCATGCACGTACAGGCTCCAGGAACTGTAGAACTGGCTCGACTGACTGTGACTGAATTGGGG
>Ga0056114_1001212_pt1 | contig 11296 bp, 8 predicted proteins | sample WorMetHERISLAND1_FD_77005 | JGI IMG/M metagenome (GOLD analysis project Ga0056114, IMG submission 77005) | Marine gutless worms symbiont microbial communities from Max Planck institute for Marine Microbiology, Germany - Olavius loisae HERON... ...
TGATATCAGACAGTTTTGGGAATATTTGGGGTGGCGGCTGTAATGTGCACTTTTACCGTTTTAACTCAATAAGCAGCAAAATAAGCAGGAAACGTTGAATAGGTGAAGGGGAAGAACTGACGAAGGGGCGAAACGTCCAGTTACTCGCCCTGCAAGTCTACTCGCAGTGCGGTGCACGCGGTGCGCGCGGTGCGGTATTTCGTGACATCGCAAGTTCAAGATCCGTGAAGGCAGTCCAGGTGGTACCAGAAAGATTTTGCAGGAAAGGATTTGTGAAACAGATGCGTTTCAAGTCTGGAGTGAAAGGCTGAGGGAGTGATAGATGGTGAGAACGAAGATGGTGACTGTGATATGCGCAGGATGAGGTGAACCAGGAGGAGAGTGAACACAATGATACCGATGGATGAGCTAGGGTGACAGTAGATCAGATGAGCAGGCTCTACATGTTAATTTAACAGAGTCAGGTCGGCTGGTTGTGAGAACTTTGTAGGTGAGTGAGAGGAGTTTATTCAATGCATTCATTAATCTTGAGCCAGTGTGTAGAGATCTGAGAATGGGTGTGATATGAGAAGATTTAGGAGCTTTAACCATAGTACGTGCAAGACAGTTCTGAATCTGTTGGAGGAGATTTATTTGAGACTTAGGAAGATTGTCGTAGAGAGCGTTGCAGTAGTCAAGTTTAGAGTGGCAGCGATGATACTGGCTGTTTTAGAATAGAATCAAGGTAAGGACGGATACAGCGGAGCTCATGGATATGAGTATAGCAGGACTTAGGAAGTGATGAGATCTGATCGGACAGGCCTATGGTAAGATTTTCATCAAAAATAAGACCAAGGTTTTGTGAAGAATGAGTGAAGAGTTGTCTATTTTAAAAAGTTGCCTTTTGAAAGCAATAATTGAAAAATTCAGTCTTAGAAGACTTACGAGTAAGAAGATTTGCAGACATCCAGAAGACTGTCCTGTGTCCAGATACAGTGTGACATGTGACTAAAAGATGACAGGTCAACAGGTCATTGCACAGCTTCTAATCTGGGTATATGTCTAGGAAGGCAGACGTCTGGTGAAGCAAATACGGGGGAGAGCCAGGGGCATAGCCAGGAATTTGTTTCAGAGGGGGACAAAAGAGTGGGTTCCGACACAATCCATACAGGCATAGAGCCCCTGGTGGTGTCTGCAGTAAAGCCCCCAAAACACGAAAAATATGCTGAAAATTTGATTGAATGCCACAAATTCCATACTGTTCAGACAAAAAAATTCAGCGTGGCAATTTCAGAGGGGGCATGTCCCCCTTCCCTACACCCCTGGGGAGAGCACACCTGTCCATTGAATAAGGTACATTTAGTAAAGCTTATGTCTGCAGCCAATGCTACCAACTGGTAAGGGCTGCTAATTATACAGTCAGTGGTGTCAGTAATGACTTCAGTCAGACCTGCTATATCATGCCTGAAATACTTTAAAGCTCATTAGTAAGCCCAGTGGTTCAAACTGCCGTGGGCCGTGGCTGAGAAGGTAGTCAACTGGGTTTTAACATTTATTTCCATCTTCAGGTAAATGGTTATGGTTCGGTGTGCACTGACCTGTTAGTCTGACCATGTTCAAGTGTACTTTAGATTTTAGAATAAGTTGTCATTAGGCACTTGAGTGAGTGTACTTTACCCTTTGGAACGTATGTGTGGCTACTGAAATGTTGCAGTTTAACAACTGTTGCAGAACAACTACATTGGATGAAATACTTCATCATGGATTGAAATTATCACTGACAGCATCGATAAAAGATGAGAAGCAATGATGGAGAATGTACGCGATGTTAAGTTGTGCCTGCTTGGAGTGAGTTACACTTGTACACTATAAACACTTCACATGAAATTGCACTTGAATTTTATAATCTTGAAAAAGCTGAGGGAAATTGTGCTGAAATTACAAATTGCAACAAATTGCAGTATGATATGGCAGAAATATGAGCATGTGCCAGAAAGCCGACAAGCCAGCTTTATCTGCTACATGTAATCAGAAGCATGATATCACTAAGGGTAGGTGCCCAAAAAATGTCCCCACTGAAGTCATAGCTTGGTTATCTCGTGCATGAAAGTGACAACATTTGGAAATTTAATGCAAACCATGTACATGCATGCATATAATTGAAAAATTTGTTACAGATCAGGTAAGGCTGTTGTCAGTATGGGGCAAAAATATTACAAAAATCTCTAATTTTCACAGATTTGGTTGCGCAAAAGGCCAAAACAGTTGACACAGCGAAGCTCACCAAATTTCACATCTATCAGTGAATTGTGGAGCAGAAATCTAGAAGATGTGACGATGAGTAAATGATATAGTGGCATTCAGCACATTTTCTATGATGATGTGCTATATAAACATACATCTTACTTACTTATTTCACTACTTATTGCATTGGTTATGCTGTTTGCTGTAATGATACTGGTATTTAGACGTTTCTACATAGAATGTCATCAGTCTACGTAGCACTTTATTTGCCATCCTTTACAGCTCACAGGCATAAGATTTAGTAAAGTAAAGTAAATTAGTAAACGTAGTATAAATTTATGTAGCACATTCTCATAAAAAAAATCTAATCCGCAGTACGTCTTGTCATTGTTTCGCAAAAAGTGTGTTTTCAGCCGACACCTGAAAAGACTAAGACTCAGAGCTGGGTCACTAAGACTGTCTGACAGCGAATTACAGGTTGACGGGCCCACAACAGCAAAAAACATTTAGTCCTGCAATATGCTTCACAAGTAAATGCATTACTTTATCATTTTATCGCATCTGTCCACAGGTTGTGCAGTGCAAAGAGAAATGCAATTTGCTGTCTAAGCCACCACAAGTGACTAATTTTATATAATTTTATCTGGCAAGTCATGTGGCATTTTCGCCATCAATCCGGAGCTATGAACAAAAAATGACATGACAAATGTGGCGAGGTAGAGACCACAGTTTTAAGTCTTTTGGTCAAGGCGAGACCAAAACAGTACCCCAAGATTCTCATGCTGAGACACAAGTGCTCACCTATCGCTGATTGCACCTCGCCTGAAAACAAACCAGTCACCTCGTTGATCTTCTGTATATTATTTTGATTAATAAAGTGGCATAATGGTACATTCACAAGTCACAAATCATATGACCGAGGGTTTTCCCGGTGATCATTCATTGATGACTTGTATCGACCAGTCTCCAGTCAGTGTAGCTACATTGTGAAACGTGAGAGTAAGCCGAGGCTGAGATCCAGGCAGATGGCTGTCAGGACAATAATAGCAATACTGGCAGGAGTTGTTGGTGATATGTTGCCTAATGTGACTTGTGATGTTACTGGGCAAAAGAGGTGACTGAAAACATGATCAATTTGATTTTGAAACAGAACACAGGACAGATTGCTTCCAAACTTGTTCTTGGACTGAGAAAAAATGCAAGAAAGTTGCTTTGAGCTGCATGATACATCGTGTCTGTGCTAACTGTTGTGCAGGACACTATGGTTGGCAAGACGAGTATTGTTCAACGATTTGTCTATGATAAGTTTAACCCCACAATGGATCGTACAATTGGGTTTGTAATTTGTGCATTTCATAGTTGATCAGTCAGTCAATCTGTTTTTCAGAATTGCAGCAGGTAATGTTGTAGAATTACAAACAATAGAAACGGTGAAACATACATGGGCTAACACATAACCTGCACAGTAACGAACGGCTAGTATAATAAAATGCAATAATGACATAAAACAAATATTGAATCAGTCTTATAGAGTGTAGGCTACTGCACATTTGCTAAGCGACCAAGCAGTGATCTAATTCCCTGTTCTGGAACGAGCTACTGGAAATTTCTGATAGAGTCGGGTATAAAAGAGTTATAAAATATATTTGTCTTAGTTCTGCATAGTTTAAATGTTGATGAGTCGTGAGTGAAGTTCGTCGGTGCTGAGTCTATGAGTTGGCATTCATCTGCTGTGCTTTTTGTCTGTTTACAGTGCTGCATTTTTCTCCAAGACTTTGACTGTCAACGACGTGTCATTTCGATATCAAATATGGGACACAGCCGGACAAGAAAAGGTTTGCAGTCGTGTTGTTGGAGACATAGCTGTGCTCTGCCTGACAGCATAGCATCTTGTTTAATCTTATCTCTGGCTCTATATCTTACATCTGAGTGGATGCTTTTTTGTTCACTGCTGACAAGAGATTTCCTTTTATTAACTGAACACTTTATTGTAAAGTTGTTTTCTTTTAGGGCAAACAAATGCAGACCTTGTAAATATTTCGTTACTGCTTCTAACCGAACATTAAATGATAGTTAGGTATTTATCGTAGGAAATCTGTCTGACATCTGCTGCGGGGAGGTTATATAAGGATAAAGTAAAACTAATTAATCCTAACATCTATTTTTAGTTTAAATGTTCGCTTTTCTCAGTAAGAGCTGGTATTTTTGTTTATTGTTTTTGTTTATTCGAATGGTTGTTAACCTCTTATATGGATTTTATACTGTCCTTCAATTTCTCATGGGACAGTTCTTGTGGTACAATTTTTATGTAAGTTGTGTTGTTGGTCGCAGTACAAAGCTTTGGCGCCGATGTATTATCGAGATGCTGCGGCTGCAGCTGTCGTCTTCGACATCACTAACCACGTATGTATTGTTGTATTTGAACGTATCGTATAAATTTCTTCACTGTCTGCTAGAACCATCATCCATATTTTTCCGCACCTGATATACCGTAGTTGTGACATTTTTTATGTCACATTAAAAAAAATACAGGTGCTTTTGGGAAATTTGTGATTTTCATCCGGTGTCTTATCAGTAATGGCCAGATCCGTATCTCAGAAACAGTATACGAGATCGGACTATTGTTACTTTGTAAGTGAACTGTGTCATTCAGATTATCTCATGTGACCATTGGAGTTCATTCTAGTGATTCATTGGATAAATTTTGGCAAATATTCAATATCTTTGAGAAAGAGTGAAGGGGCACTGTGTACTTTTAATTCATGATAGTTGCTGTTCTGTATATGAACTGTTGTAATAGTGAAACTGCATATGTCTGGTAGCTTAAATGGTAAAATCTGAGATTAACTTGTTAACCGTGACAACTATACTCTCAAGAAAGATGGCCTCGTCCAATTGATGTGGCCTTGGCATAAGAATTAATTTATGCTACTTCTGCTGTCCTGATTGTGATAATTACACTTACTGATTATGTGTGAAGGAGTCTGTGTGTAAAATTCTGTAGTGATTTATTATTGTTGAAATGTAACGTACATATTTCTGATTTCAGTCATGTTTTATGTTAGCATTATGTTTTAGACTCTGGCCTTTGCGTTCTCTTTGGTACTTCACACTTGGCTCTTACCCTCTGTATTGACTTTTGACATTGGTCTCCTGCTGTATGTCACATGTCATTGATTGTCCCTGGAGATAATGTACTGATGAAAATGATGATAGTGAAAAAGACATAATTAGCCTATTCGGAGTGGTCAGTTCTGGGTCAGGTTGACTGCTTCTGTCCGTGACTGCCTGTGGGAGTCAAGGTCGTTCTGCACCGTCTTCATCCAGAACATTCGGTGTAAATTAATGTTAAACATTTGTCGAGTGTTTGACTGATTGTCATTTGCAGAAATGACTTGACTCGTCGCTGCCTCATCGGTACCATACCACAGTATCTAGCTGCCGATTGTGTTCCGGTCTCCGAGATGGCACAGAGATGGCATCTATGCTCCGCCGCTGGTCATCAGCTCGTCATGCCATCTGAACTCATGTGGCCTTCGGGCGTTCTCTGTACTTGGTCCGAGAGAGTGGAACTCTCTGCCTAGACTGTTGTGTGACACTAGCCACAACACTACTAGCTTTAAACATTCTTTAAAGACATTTTCCTCTCTCAGCACGTTAGGGACTTCGACTATTATGCGCTATACAAATCTACGTTTTACTTACTTACTTACTTGTAGGACAGCTTCATGTCTGTCAAGATGTGGATTGACGACCTGCAGAAGCTTGCTGAGCCGACCGTTATTGTTGTCGTCGGCAACAAGTCTGATCTTGCAGAACAGAGACAAGTTCTTCAAGCAGGTATCATCTTTAGAGCCGGTTGTTCCTTCTAACAGAACTCTGCATCACGCCAGTCTGTGTTTCAACTTAGAGCAGTTGAATTAACGTTAAAAAAATTAACACACGCATATAAATTCTACGAAGCAGGAGTGCCAATATTCAATTTAACTGCAGTTATTTGATGATTGTATAATATTCGATTAACTATTATGTTGCATATGCAGCTTAACTCTAAAAATTTTCATTTGTACATCAAAGTTGCAGACAAACAAACACGTAGACACGTTGACTGAAAATAAGGGTCGCTTAAAGCTTAGTAGTGCGCGAGCCGACAGAAACTGAGCATGATTTGCACAGAATTGACAGCAGAATATAGTAGTGTTGTGAGTCTGTGGTTGACTGATGCAGAAGCTGAGGCGTTTGCCGCGAATCACGGTTGTCTGTGTGTTGAGACAAGTGCCAAGGATGCAGTGAACGTCGGCCAGCTCTTCACAATGATCAGTTAGTGAATGTCACATTGTTTGAAATCATTCGTGTCGTTTGGTTGCACATCAGTACTCAATCACTCATTCATTCATTCCTGGCATGCACCACTAGGAGTGTGTAGCACCAAACGTAGAGATCAGTCTCCAGAGTGGACGATTCTGAGCCATGCCATTTGCTTCATTCAGGGAGAGGTTGTTGAATTTCCAGTATTGCTGGATAGTATTCATCCACGTAGTACGAGGGTGTCCTAGTGGTCTCCTCCTGTGCTCCAAAAGGAAAGCTGTTAAGATCTTCTTGGCATCTGTTTCATCTGGCATTCGTGCACTGTGGCCAAACAGGGAGAAACGCCATACTTGGACAATGGCCGAAAGGTTTGGTTGCTTAGTTGTCTGTCTCGCCTCGTCATTCCACACATGGTGATACCATTTGATACCTAAACAGCGTTCGCAGAAACCATTGATGGAGAGCATCAGTCTTCAGTACATCTCTCTTGGTAACTGCCCACCACTCGGAGCTGTACAGGTAGATGGGTAGAATGCAAGTATTATACAAAAAAACGACTAAATCTGCATCTGTTTAGACTTTCATACCCTGGCCTAGATTTATAAATTAACTGTTTCTGTGTGTGGTCCTTGTGGTAGCAGTTTGTTACTCAGGCCACCTTAAAAATTTCTCGATTCATTAATTGATTCAGCTTGGTGGAGATGGAGATTTCTGATGGTAGTGCAGTGATATATGATCACAATGTAATGTTTGCTGATGATGATGATTGTGATGGTGATGTTGGTGTCATTACAGGTGAGAGGTTGCTGGCACAGAACGCACCAGTCAAGAGAGAGGCAAAGTTTGTTGACATAGTCCGGCCCAGCAGCTCGGAGTCGGGAAAGAAGTTGAATTGTTGCGGCAGCAAGACATAGCATTAGCTGCTTAGTTAGGTGATGATCTGATGACGTAGTTATCATGTACTGGCTATTAACAGTTATAACAAACACACCATTCTAACAGCTATCTTCTGTGTCAACTTCTGTTAACCCTTTGACGCCCACTGCTGCAGTATCAGTGGATACAGCTATAAAGCATCTTGTGCCAAACCGGGTCAAGTCGTCACTTGTAATTTTTGACATCCGGGCACTCTGACGCTCAGGGCTGAGCGTCACAGTGACCAGATGTCAAAAATTACAAGTGACGGCTTAACCCGGTTTGGCACAGGATGCTTTATAGCTGTACCTGTATGGCAACAGTGGGCGTTAACGGGTTAATTACCTGCTTCCGTGATCTTCTTTTCCAGTTTTTCCAGTGGAAGCTGGAAGGCTACATCCTGATCATGTGGATGAAGCAGCTATATGAGGACAATGATTCCTGTCTGGACCTGAGGCGATTTGCTACCATTAGAGGCCATTTTGGAGCAACACTAAAGTCCACGCATTAACGACAACAATTTGTCCAGACTTGTGCACCTTGTCCAGACAGACCACAGTTTGTCATATGCTCCTGAGCTCCACCACATCATGACTCATGGTTTGTGGAGATCAGGGAACCCACAATGCAACTGACTGATATGGGTTAATCTTAATGTTAACATTGCAACAGCTGAGACTGAAGAGTTTCATAGTATTCACCATGTGTTTCTTCAGTGGAAATGTAGCATAGTGTGTTTTGAACATGTTTTATGCATTGAACTTTTTATCATTATGAGTCTTTTAATAAGGAGAAGTTGATGTGAAGTTACCATTAGAGACTTGTGGCTTTTTTGCCTGGTTACACTGACAGTGTTCTACTGGGACTGACTGTACCTTCATTATCGTTTCTTTTATCATCTATATTTTGATAAAAGTGCATAAACACGCAGCCAATTGTCATTGTGTCAAAACTTGAGAGTAGAGAGAGATGCAGTGAAGTGACCCATGTTCTAGTGTCTTATGATGTTGCTGATATTGGAATGATGATTTGTGAACATGTTTCTACTGCATCTGTGGTTAATGCTGTGACTTGCCCCATGTGGGCTTGAGAACGTTGTAGAATAAGCCTACCTCGTTTCCTGGCCGAGTGTCGTAAGCGACTGAACCAGGCTAGTTTTGTTTTGCTGTGTTTTGTGCTGGTTGCTTTTTCTGGGTCGTGTTTAGTTTTTGTAGTGTGTCTGTTTTTGATTTGTCTTCTGTCATGTATTTTCCAGCGTGTACCGACGTGAATGGCACTGTATAGCCTAATTCTGCTGATGTGCCGTTAAGAAACTGCAGATTCACTCACTCAGTCATGCTGTGATTCAGTGTCTGCGCTGATTTGATCATATGTGATACCATTTTTGCACTTAGGCATATATCAGATGAAGTTTGCCTTCATGTGTACAAATAGTCCCCCAAGTTCTATCGTTAACTGTTTGTAAGTTAAGTGGTAATGAACTTGTCAAATTCACTGAAGGTTTGTTGAAGTTGTTTTCAAATGGTTGCAGAATTTTTTACAGCTACAAAAATTTAGCTTAAGTTATTGCAAATTACAATTTTTAAAAACTATTTTTTATTTTTAATAGGTTTTTGGAAGTGTTGATGGGAATGTTAAAAATGTTTTAAATAAAACTCCAAGGAATGTATAGTTTTTTATTTGTTGTGATTTGTATGCACAACTTTGTTAATCTTTTTGTACATTTGCTCAGTCTTCTGTGCCTAATGTTTCGTTTGATGATATTTTGGTCCTGGTCAATTTGCTCAATCCAGTTCTTTTGATGTAGAAATACAATAAAATGGTTTATTTACCAGAAGTAAAAACAGTGCAATATTGCAACTGACACATCTTTTCTCCTTCATTTTCTGACACATAGCATGGTGTAAATGAATATGTTGCTGATAACAAAGATAAGTGCACTTCTCATAATTCATTATGTTTCTGGATTTCATTGGTTGTGTATTTATTATTCGTATCTCAAAAACACTCACCATATTAGTTATCAGAAGTAGACCATTGATACCGTTGACAATCTGTTTATGAACAGATATTTGGTAGCTTGACTTGGCGCTGTTTCAGACTTTAGATTGTCTACAGGGTGTGCACATATCCTGGAAAGTCATGGAAATTAAAATTCATATTTTCCACGCCTTGAAACTCATGGAATCAGGTCTAGGTCGTGGAAAATAAATCAAACTTTTTGACCCATTTTACTGGTTTTCGCCCTTTATATGCATTATCGTTGTTTACTGTCAGACTCAGTTTGATTTGTCTGTTGTAATTTTTAACAATTCTGCAAGATTAACTTAGTATTCTGTTTATTTGCAATTGTCATTTGAAACATGTCATGCTGTGTGTGGGCTCGGGAGTGTTGTAGAATAAGCCTACCTCGTTTCCTGGCCGAGTGTCGTGAAAAGCGACTAAACCAGGATAGTTTTGTTTTGCTGTGTTTTGTGTTGTTTGCTTTTCTGGACTGTGTTTAGTTTGTGTAGCGTCTGTTTTTTATTTGTCTTCTGTCCTGTATTTTTCACGTGTAACGTTGTGAATGGCACTATATAGCCTAATTGTGCTGATGTGCCGTTAAGAATTGGCTTATTCACTCACTCACTGAAACATGTCATCATTACATGCAAAAGGTGATTAGTGAGCTTATGTCTATGACAGTCTGACTTGTTTGATATCCATTCCATTAAACGGTACTGGAGAGACATGGAAAATGGACATAAATGGTCATGGAAAGGTCCTGGAAAATTCACGTCAAAAGGTCCTGGAAACCACTTTCATAATTCTGTACACACCCTGTGTCTAAGCATCTTATGGTATGAACATATCATTTGGTGACAATAGACAATAAAAAGAGTCAACAACTATCATTTATTTAAACTCTTTGACGCCCACTGTTGCCATTAGGTTGATATCCGGGCGCTCTGATACTCAGCCCTGAGCATCAGAGTGTGTCCAGATGTCAAAAATTACAAATGACGGCTTAACCCAGTCTATAGCTGTACCCATATGTCAGCAGTGGTCAAAGGGTTAATACCTGTACATAGATACAAATCAATGTAATTAACACTTGACTGACATGCAGCTGATCTAACTCGTGATATATTATATGAATGTACACCGTGTCTCAAAAAAACAAGCAGAATTATTTTTGTTATAACTACGCCAAACTTCCACCAAATCTGACAGTTTTTGGCATAAAGATGTCAAATTGTCTAAAATTATATGAGATGCACTCATTTTTCACCTCACCTAACTCACGTCAATGCACTACCGTGTTAAACGCAGATGTCCCAAATTGTTACACAACTCTGTAATTGTAAGTCTCCAGTAAATTTCAAACGACTTAATTAGCATATAGTAAACCAAAATATGGTTTATTTAGCAGAATTATAAGTTTGTATAACAGTTCGTTTCAGAAGTGTCAGAATTTGTGCTCTTGTCCAGTTTTTGGTTCTGAATTCTCCAAGAAAATGAGTAGCAGTGTAACCTTTCAGTTGTTGTAAATTTTTGATCAAAATCTTATCTTCCTTTGAAAAAACCATTTGATGAAAATGCAGACGAAAATTTATCAGCTGTTGTACACTTTCAGTGTAGAATATTTAAGCGTTTAACAATTAAACTACAAAATAATTAAATCTTGTGGCGCCTTCTGTCGAATTGATGATGCAATAGTGAGCAATCTGGTACTAACAATTAGGCCTATCGCGTTATGTGACAATTTGGAACATCTGCGATTAACACGGTAGTGCATTGACATGAGTTAGATGAGGTGGAAAATGAGTGCACCTCATATAATTTTAGACAATTTGCCATCTTTGTGCCA
>Ga0056114_1001213_pt1 | contig 11293 bp, 6 predicted proteins | sample WorMetHERISLAND1_FD_77005 | JGI IMG/M metagenome (GOLD analysis project Ga0056114, IMG submission 77005) | Marine gutless worms symbiont microbial communities from Max Planck institute for Marine Microbiology, Germany - Olavius loisae HERON... ...
CTTCCGGACTGACTTCACGGATCTTAACCTGTACTGTATTAAAGGGGCACTGGCGTTGTTTGTTTTAGTTTCTTTTTCTGGCTACGTGTACTAGATAAAGCTGAATACTCAGCTTTCGAGTCCATGTTAAACTCTTCTATCGTATAGTACCGTTTGCGAGACATTTTTCGCGTATAGAGGTTGAAAATCGGGCTTTCGCATACTGCATTGATTATAGACTCCCTGCAAGCGGAGGAACGCCCAGCAACATTACTGTAATGTATACATCGCTCGTTGAAAAATAGCTTTAGTTCACTGCAATTCCGTCTACGGAGCCGTTCTGGCCTGCCAAAACTGCGAAATGCCGCGAAATTTTCCGAAAATTCGAAATTATAACAGTTCAAGGTTATCCAATGTCATCAATTTGTGTGTCAATCGAAAGAGCATATGCAACTTCCTATTAAGTCATTAATAGTAATTTTGTCCGTATCTGCTCCGTTTTCGAGATATTAACGTTTAAAGCTAGAAAATAGCTTGTTTCCCCCCGTTATCATTTCTGGATGGAACTCGTGCCACAAAATTTTTATGTGCCTTTGTAAATTAGTAATAAAGATGGAATCGGAACTGTTCAAGCATCAAACTTAACATCTTAATTTACTACTAATGGCTAAAAAAACTCTGTAGCAAGTAGGCAGAGTTCACTGCTAAATGATGCGAAGTGATGAATCAAGTCAACAACGGAAACGGTTGAACGAATTTTTAAAATTTTACACCAATAATTTAACACAGAGTGAAGTCAAACCGTTAACGTACAAACATTAAATCAAATTTGTCCATGTACACAGTTCGACAGTATTGTTACTGGAATGACACAAATTTGCTGACAGACAGACAGACAGACAGACAGACGGCTAATACGATGCGTTCTTATTCACACAGCAGACATTCACGTAGCTCGCTACAGGCGTGATTTCCAATGTCAATCGAACGTTACAGTTTCCCATTCATCATGTTTACACCATACGGTTGCACTGTTAAGAGTCGGAACTGAGTTGACGTACAGACCACCGACAAATCACCAGCGTGCTAATCACCAAAGTGCACAAAAAATGAGACATTTCGGTGTACAGAATGTGTCTGAATTTGGAACAACCGGTCACGGTGATATGAAAATCACGCCTCACAATGTACAGCCAGTTGTGTCACAGCATGAAATGTTGTTAAGCAAATCAGTATCGCGCGTGTTGCGTTCGACAATAGCATGATTAACGATCACCATACGCACAGAATTCACGTTCAATCAGATGCTATGTACAAGCAAGAGGGAGGGCTCCAAGTCATTTACATTGTTAGCATGGAGTGGGTCACATCACGTCGAAACGGTAACAAGTGGTACGAATGAACAGATCCTAGATAGCACAGTGCTATTATGTTATGTTTCAATACGCAAGACTGACTTGACAACAGAATGACATGCGCGGGACATAACATTGTTAAGTCGTTGGATGAATCAGGACTGTCAGCTGACCAAAACTGTTGGTAATATTACAAACCTATAAATTAGAGAATGCACAATGTTCAAATTCATTGTCGTCAACTATTAATTTGACTAAAACAAAACAGCATCACCAAGTACCAAGTGCACATTAAGCAACACAAACGTAACTGAACCATACCGTAAATGTAGACAATAATAATAATAATATTATTAGTAATTAAGTTATAAAATAATGCAGTAGCGAACTACTCAACGCCGTCAACAGATTAATGTTCTTTATGCTATTAACAATGTGAATTTCTCACGGCCTAAAATAACCCAAACTTTCATAAATACTAACAGGTTTCTGGTGCAAATGATGCCGTGACAAATTCATTTTATTAGCAGAGGTGTGTGTGGATCCTACAATTCTGCATCCGCACCAAGCCGCAGATCTGCATTGCATGCAGGTACAAACTGGTAACCTCTGTCAGTGTATGTCATGGGCAAAGGAACTCACAACATGGGACAAAATTATATCTGGGATGTTTCAGCTTTAACAGACAGCAAGACTCTCTCCTATCAGCCGTACCAATGTAGTGCACTATTATGCAGGGATAATGGAAAAACCTTCAGGTAAATACCCAAAGGTAAATACCACGGGGTAAATACCACGGGTATTTATCAGTTTTAATTTGTGGTCACATTTTCCAGGTAAATACCAGGTATTTACAGGTTTTGCCTACCAATATGGTATTCACCCGAGTAAATACCCAGAGTGTATCTACTTGAAGGTTTTTACATTCTCTCGACTCCCAAATCGGCAAAATCACGCGAAATTCTGAGAAAATTCGAACCAAAATTGCTAATAACCCAGTTGGTAAAAAGGCAAATACCCCAAAAATAAATACCTGGGTAAATACCTTTTTACATAAATGCCCAGGTTGGTTGAAGGTAAAAACCTTTTTACTGTTGAGCATTAGGTTTTTATGTTATCCCTATTATTATGCTTTCCATTCTATGTAGTGTAGCTGACGTCATCATGCTGATAAACATACATTAGCTAACTAAGAAGTAAAGCACACATATATTACAACTCAATGAGGGTGAATGACGTACAATTTCAAATGCTTATAGTTCGCTTAATTACACAAGAAATACACCTAATACACTTCCTACGACTCAATATCATCAAGTCGATGTCCACAATCCATTGAGACAAATCCAGCCACTAGTCCATAAATCCGTAAATGTTTGTGGACCTGCGGCCACAAGCGGATGCATCGGTACTGTAGATCTGTTTAAAACGGTGTGTCTGTTTATGAAGCAGATAAGCAGTTGTACAGATACCAAACACCAGTAGATCGGCTACAGAAGTGTGCAAATATACAGGAAATAGTAGCCGTCCTCAAACCAGTATAAATAACGGTAATCAATTAACCCTTTAAAGCCTACTGTTGCCATATGGGTACAGCTATAAAGCATCCTATGCCAGACCGGGTTAAGCCGTCATTTGTAATTTTTGACATCCGGGCACTCTGACACTCAGTCCTGAGCGTCAGAGTGCCCGCATGTCAAAAATCACAAATGACGGCTTAACCCGGCCTGGCACAGGATGCTTTATAGCTGTACCCATGTGGCACTACTGGGCGTCAAAGGGTTAAACTGAAGATTTATTTGTACACAGTAGTGTACTTCAAATGCACCAACTAGTCTCACATAACGTACGCAGTTTTGCGCTTGGTACTGTCATCAAATACGTCTGGATCTGCAGCGAACTGTGAACTATTTCGTCGTGTGCGTGCTGATACAACGCGTTTTGTCAATAACGTGAAACTGGCATTTTCTTGCCCGCATTACAACACGAACTCATGAGTTACGGTGCCGTAACGGTCATACTAAGCTACGGGTCGACCGTGAAGGAAGTTTCACTACGGTGAAGACGAAAGCACAATAAACCGAAACCAGTCGACAAAACGGGCGACAACTATCGGCGTGTAACGCTGCTGTGTTACAGAGATTTATTTATATACAGCAACGTTGATGTTTCTCAATTTATTCCACTTATGGACACAGGCCACTCGTTCAGTTCAGTAACATCACCAGTTGTCTAGTGCGACGACTACCAACGGATAATAAACCCCTCAAATTTCACTCAGTAAAATTTTGTGATATATAGTACGTGAATTCATTTCGACATGCTTCTGTTTACCTCATCCAAATCGCACAATGAACAAATCAGGGTTCTGACGCGGCAAAGCTTACAGAATCCAGCTGGGCACTTTGCAGGTTTGACTAAATTTCTTATGATGACACTTTCAGCGTTCCACTCGCAAAATTTATATCTTGGTTAGACACAGCTCAGTATTGAAACTGACAAAACGGCGCCCGCGTAATAAACCAAGCAAAATTAGCGGAATATGACGATGGAGCTACGGCAATTAATGCCACAATGACAGCGACCATAGCTTGTCTGGTTGTGGCAAGTCTATGTACAAATCCTATCGTTTGTGTCCAGCAAATGCCGACAACCAACCGTGGCAAAGAATACATATAGACAAGTTCAAATCACAATCGACTAGGGGTGTGCGGAAAACCTAAATTTGGATCGGATTCAGTTTTCAAAAGTACGAACAGATCCCAACCATCGCTAAAGTTTCAGCGTTCTGTAATAATCTGAGCGCAGTCCGCAAAGCTGCGTTTGTTCTGCAAGACGTACTGAAGCAGTTGATGCTTGTGTACAACTTCACGATATCAACGGATGTAAACGCAGCGTACGAACAAACGGCAGCTCAAAACACTAGGAAATAATCACAGAAATAATATCACAATATAAAAAAGACAAAGGGCACTTTTAAAACAAACCAAAACCAGTCGTTCAAACTGAATCCAGACCAAAATATTTGACACCCGAACCAAATCCAAATTGGAATAAAAAAAATAATCTATTCCACACACCCCTACACTCGACAGACAAGACGGCATGGTAATCGGACAGGACAGTCTAAAACAAGGATAGTCAACACGTAGCCGCCTTGCACAGATCCTACATTGAGCCAATACGGGTTCCACCAACAGACATTTGTGAGAGTGTACAAAGAAAATTAGTCAATGAAATAAAGAATTAATCATAGTGCTAACACGTTAGATTGAAAAGCAATTAAACAAAATTGACCACGACTGCAACTGCAAATTCATTAACCCTTTGACGCCATATAAAGCATCCTGTGCCAGACCGGGTTAAACGTCAACCGGGTTAAGCACTAAGAGTCAGAGTGCCCGGATGTCAAAAATTACAAATGACGGCTTAACCCGGTCTGGCATAGGATGCTTTATAGCTGTACCAATATGGCAATAGGGGGCGCCAGAGGGTTAAACCAACCGAATCCAATTTCTCAAATCACCCACAACTCTGGTAAACGTTCGGCGAGCTGACAGTAGTAACAATGAGGTACCGAGTGATTCACCATGAGCACGACATCATGGGAAAGACCCGGGCGGCTGCGGCAGCGGTTGCCGGCGGCGACGACAGACAAGTTAGCAGGAGCATCCTTCCCGGTTGGGCGCCTGGTCATTGTTGATTGGGTTGCGCTGAACGGCCGGCTTATGCTGCACGCCAGACTCCGCCGCGTTCAAGTCCAGACTACATCACGCAACCGCATAGTATCAGTGTACAGAACAGAGAGACAGACGGACACCGTGCAATGCTTTATGTGGCTCATAGGGAGCAATCAAGGAAGTGGCAATTAGTAGGCCCTCCCCACTCGCGGCGAGACCAGACCAGGAGTGCATTACAAAAGTTTGTAAAAACAGAAAATCAGTCGTTAAAACATAAAGTAAACGGATGTATTTTGAGACTGCACTTAAACGAATACAATCTGTCAGCATCACGAACTGCTGCTGGTAGACTGTTCCATACAACTGGACCGGCCACAGAGAAGGTTCTGTCGCCAAGTCTCGTTCTTGTCCGTGGAACAGTGTAGTCGCTGCTGGACGCCGAGCGGAGACGAGTCCGTGCCGGATCACTGTTGCACGCCAGCACAGAATCGGTGAGGTAGTCTGGGCAGCGGCGTGTGTGGTTTGTGAACATCACCAGTGTATACGACGGGCAGCCAGTATAGGGCTATATACTATACAGATGTGCGGCACGAGCTGCATTGGCTACCAATCAGATACCGAGTTGTCTTCAAGTTGGTGACTTGGAGACAAAACCGACTGTCAAGCAGGCATACCTCAGTGACCTTCATCATGAATACCAGCCAACAACCAGAACAGCTTTCTTACTGAATGTATATCTCGCTTGTAGTCAATCACAAAGGACGAGGACGCTGCGCTAGGTCAGTAAAACGTCGGACCATTTAGCGGGTTTGATATTCTTTGATTGTAAACAAATACCGGTGCCAAAAGAACCGAAACTACAAAGTAAACGAAAAACTAAAACTAAAAATTATCGAAAACTACAAAAAACTAAACCCCGAAAATATTTCTAACACTACAACTAAAAATAAATCAAAACGAAAATCACACATTGTAGTGCAGCGTGGGACACGTCGCTGTAAACACGCCAGTCTTCATACAGAACATGAGGACTAACTAACCTGCCATCACACAGTGTAGTGCAGCGTGGGACATGTCGCTGTAAACACGCCAGTCTTCATACAGAACATGAGGACTAACTAACCTGCCATCTTGTATGTTCTGATAAATCTTCTTTGCTGTCTCGAGGAACGCCTCCTCCACATTCTCACCGCTGAACACCAACAGTTTAATAATATAAATAAGTAATTGTAACTGCAATCTGCAACGTTCGGTGACTATCAAGTGCTGTAAACCAGGACAGACTCATTAACCATCAGCAAACCACTGCTACTCTCTATCAACAGCTAATACAACCAAGAGACCAATAACTGACCCTCGCGGGATGCAAGGCTGAGTTGACCCCTGCTGTACAGTGGCTATGTACAAGATTCCAACCTGTGGACTTTCAACTGCAAGAACTGACTTTACTATGCAACCACTATTGCAAAACGAGGCAGAATGCAAAACCGCACCCCGTTGACGACACATCCACGGAAGAAATTTTACAGCCAAACGGCCTCAAAATGTTAAACTAATAAATGTCAACTGCTCTTCAGCAAATTATTGCCAAACTGACCACAGAAAGGTAAAATAATGGATAAAGTATCGGCATTTCCTTACGTTTTAGCACTGGACTCCAGAAAGAGAAGACCTAGTAACACAGACACACACAGACATGGATGTAATGTTCTACAAACAACAGTATGACACATGAAAACAATATATCAATTAAATAACAATTTTTTCACTGAACACCAATTTACCAGCTGTCCGTCATGACCCTGGGGCAGAACGGTACAAAATACCACTGGAAACTGCACTAAATTTAGCACAAAGCTTAGTTAGCTTTGCAGAAAGCTTATTCAGCTTACTTGACTTCCACTGTTAAAAGCGGACAGAAAGAAAGATTTTATACAGACAGCAATGTCCACTGTTTGACAGATCATCTGCTTCTCGGTGCTTTAGACTGGTAAGGATAATTTAAACCAAATTCAACCAAGCAGGCAGCGGACAAGCTGAAGTCTGGTTGTTGAAATCGCTGGCCGGTCTACCTCCGTCTGACTGTGCTTGCTGATGCCGTGCACAAGAACTGAGTTTGGTCTTTCACGCTGCATCTCCAGCTGTCTGGAACGTCTTACCTGCTCAACCTCTCTATCTCTCTCAAGAACCGTTCACAGCTGGACTGAAGATCCATCTCTTCGACCAAGCATACATGGCCTCCATCTGAGAACTTTTGTTTTAAAAGTCTACTGAATGACACACAGGTCTACTTACTTGCTAAACATTATAACCCACACACTGAACAGGCTAATTTTTACTACAAATGTTTAGTTTGCCTGACAATAATGAAATATTACAATCTCGAAACAGATGCCAAGAAGATCTTAACAGCTTTCCCTTGGAGAACTGGAGGAGACCACCAGGACGCCCTCGTACTACGTGGATGAAGACTATCCAGCAAGACCTGAAATCCAATAAGCTCTCTCTGAATGAGGCAATAAATGTGGCTCAGAATCATCCACTCTGGAGACTGATGTCTGCATTTGGTGCATGTCACATAAGAAGAAGAGAAGGAGACGTATATTAACTGAGAGTCTACTGTAATCATTAGCTGGAGTGAACATTTAAACGAGCTAATCTGCACGATAAAAAGGAAACTATGAAGTAGAAACCAAAGAAGCCACGACACATACCGTTCTCCTCGGCAAACTGCTTGGCTTCGTCAAACGTCACGTCTCGCTGTCCGTCCAAGTCACTCTTGTTGCCAACCATAAAGATCACCTTCAAACCACAGCATCACAGCACGTTACCACGTCTTTTTCACCGCCGAATACCAAACAGAAGAAATACAACGGCCAAATGGCCATCAAACATGCCAAACCAATAAATATAAAAAACACATCGTACCACCAGACACTGGCAACAAAATATACTGTTGGTCTAAGCGTTGTTAACAGTATGACAGTGATGTGGTTTAGAATCAAATAACACTGAATAGGTTCGTCACTACTAAATCAAATTGGCTTAAATGAAATCATCTGACTTAAATCTCGAAGCTCTGCGTGGTCCTGGCATACTTATACACAAGGGTCCACATTCTCGAAACTTCTTAGGAAAATCTTGGAAAGATTTCTCATCTTAGTACAATCTTTGACAAAATTTGGGAATGCGCTAATCAGACATAACTTCTCTTTAGTTACAAATTAAAGATTTAGCAACAACTGCACGTAATAACTTGCAAAAAGACGTAAACATAAAACAGTTAATTTCAATTATTATTGCTTCATTATTTTCTAATTAGAGATTAGTGCTTTGCTATATATTTTCCTACGATTTTTCCAAGATAAGAAATCTTCCTAAGATTTTCCTAAGAAGTTTCGAGAATGTGGACCAAGTATTTTGGCATAATCTGTTGCCAACTGAACACACAAACAGTCGACCGTTAAACAGAAGAAGGCAACGTAATCACTGACTGTGTTCGGATTGGTCAAGTTGCGCGCATCCGTCAGCCAACTGCTGAGGTGATTATAAGTGTTTCTCCTGTACACCAGGGGGCGGCACAACATGTGAATAAGTAAGCAAGTAAGTAAAGCAGAATGGTATACAACTGAAAATCAGTCACAACTAAACTGATTCTTAAAATTCTTTCGCAACTGGATGGATGGGTGGTTAGGGTTTTATGGCACTTTAAGCGCACAAACAGTTGCTATATCATACCGGAAATAAAGTTTATTAGTATGGCCGATGGCATGTACAGAAAGAATTATTTGTTTTGTCACTGGAAACAGAATTAAAATTTCCTACAATAAAAACCCATATTTCAAATTTCATCATCACACCTTAAACACACAAGACCACCTTGTGAAATGTAGAAAAAATATGAAATATGCAAATTATGCAGAAAATATGACAATCAAAATCTCATCGTATTCAGTTAAACACAAGTACTTGTTGCTGGATAGACAAACTGTTTGCTCAAAGTGTCCTCCATTGGCCAGCACACAAGCTCAATGTCATATGCACCAGTATCAACTGCACTGTCAATAACACTGTGTTCACACTATGTCAGATGGCAATAGACGCCACTCCAGTTGATAACATTATGAACATGTGACCAGTAGAAACACTGCTTCATCACCCACAACTGCCGAATTTGATGTAAGTCCGTGACAAGAGTGAGAGAGTTACAAAATCACATCATTTTAGCAACAAGGATCTTATAATGGTAACCTTCCAAATGTCGTGATGCTTTTGTTTCAAACTCGAGCAACAGATGCCAAAATAGCACATTTCTAGCCTCTACCAAGTACCAACTGCACTGATGAATTAGTCTCATATTTAGTCAGTAGATTGGCAATATACAGTGTTCATCTGAGCTATATTAACCCTTTGACGCCCACTGTTGCCATATGGGTACAGCTATAAAGCATCCTGAGCTAGACCGGGTTAAGCCATCATTAGTAATTTTTGACACTGATGCTCCGGGCTGAGCATCAGAGTGCCTGAATGTCAAAAATTACAAATGACGGCTTAATGTGGTCTGGCACACGATGCTATATAGCTGTACCCATATGGCAACAGTGGGCGTCAAAGGGTTAATATATCTGAGCCATTACTTGCTGGCATTTATACCTGGTGATATCGTAGACCATGAGAGCGCCCGCGGCACCGCGATAGTAGCTGCGCGTCACTGCACGGAAACGCTCCTGGCCCGCGGTGTCCCAGATCTGAAGCTTTATCTTCTGACCGCCTACTTCGATAATTCTGACACGTTGAAGATAAAAACATTTTAACACTGCACGTTAATTATAAACAATACACGAGCTAAGCTGTCATTGTGTGCAGAATAAAAAAAAGTCAGGTATTGGACAGCTAAACAGCCAAAGCCTGCTAAATTGCTTGTGGTACACTGATATCTTCTGCCATTTGAGCACAATGCATGAATGTGACAGACAGACACAGAAAAGGCAGGCAAACCATGGAATGGTAACATCGATCACAATAGGCAAAATCGTTTGCCAGTGACGTCGTCTAAAAGTTACTTGTCTTCCTACTAATTGATAAACATAAACAGATACATAAGCTATACTCGTACATTATATTAGTTATGTTCAGGCTGCCACAAAATGCCACTTTGTGGCAGAGGCCTATAGGCCATGTGAACATTAGCCAATCAAAACTCAGCATCATCAACGTTTACTGTTAATGTGACATGAACAGATGATGGGGGAACATGTTTGTATTGTCGATGACATGACCTGCTTTCAGCCAATGACAGTTCAGCATTTTTGATAATGGTATAAGTTAACTATGATGAATATAAATCTAGAAAGTAAGACTCGCAAGTTACCATCATGGAAGCTAACAGCCAGCTTAAATTACAGACATGCAAAAAACACATAATTTGTAACGTACCTAGTTCCAAACTCTACGCCGATCGTGTGTGGACAGTCGGCCATAACTAAAACAGAACAGCATGTTATATGTCTCCGCATAAACAATCAAACATCATGCAGAGATTGAAACACACCACAGAGAATTATACACATTTCACCTGAATTCCTCCTATAACGTGAACAGACTTACAAAGGTATACACGAAAATCAGTGCTGCGTTAATCTTTAAAACCAAAACTGACAACTATAGCTTTCAGAGTCAATAAAGTCTGCAACGAAAAGTCTGCGGTATTATTCAGATATTATAATTTTCCTAAAAAAAAGTAAAATGACTGCACCAAAACCAAAAAAGTAAGTAAGTAAGTAATGAATTTGAAACGCACGAAAAACCGGTATAAGGGTATCAGAGGTGCCTTTGCCTTTTGGCAAATGACATGTAACAAGAAAGCCTAGCTAAAGCCAGGTAAGCGCGCGACAGCCGTGTGTGTATGAAGACTTGTTTTTGCCATCTCAACGTTGTTTAATGCCCCCTAGCTGAGGAACGCCTTGCGATATCAACGCAATCTATACATCGCTGAAAAGTGCATTTAGTGCGCTACAGTTCTGTCGCTGACGATATGGGTCTATCTTCATTCGTTTAGCTGTTATTGCCTCCGAAACACGAGAATTGTCGTGAAATTCCGAGAGAATTTGAATTTACAGCAGTTCACAGTCATCCAAGGTCATCATCATCATCATCGATCATCATCATCGAAATTTTTAAAGTGGCCTAAGCAACACAGTTACTACTAGGTCCACTATAAGTCCGAGTGTCAGATAATTAAGTCAGGGTAGGAACGCCGAAAGAGGTGAGTCTTGAGAC
>Ga0056114_1001214_pt1 | contig 11291 bp, 4 predicted proteins | sample WorMetHERISLAND1_FD_77005 | JGI IMG/M metagenome (GOLD analysis project Ga0056114, IMG submission 77005) | Marine gutless worms symbiont microbial communities from Max Planck institute for Marine Microbiology, Germany - Olavius loisae HERON... ...
CAACCTATGTGATCACAATTCACCAACGTTACAGACAGACAGACAGACAGACAGACAGACAGACAGACGACATGCGATCGCAATACCGCGCTTTGCACTAAAGTGCATCGCGCGGTAATTACTTTTTCACTACATACAGTAGTATTGCCACCATCAGTTGTGTATCGGTGTATTTATGAATGTATGAAATGTGCTTCAAGCAGCGACTAAGTCCAGACTGTTGGTCTAAATTCCAGACTGTTGGTCTTGTGATAACAATAACACAGCTTCCATATGTGCTGCAGCGAACATGTGAATAGCCTCCAGGCCCTTAGCAAGGGGCACCCCTGCCAGGCCAAAATGGTCCGCGTTGTTGAGTACTTAATTATCACCACAAGAGCGATTATCATACCAGCAGTTGAACAGTCGGTTTAACCCCTTGGCGAACACGGCTTGAATATTTGCAATATTGAAAATTGTGTAACATTCACTCACAGATGAGTGTCGTTGGCTGCACAAGAACATGACCTTGTTTCAGTAGTAATCAGTCAGTGCTCATATGACATTCTGCTGTCATTCATTGTACAGGGATGTCTTTAAGAACCTTGATTAGCAGCATGTTTTTGTCAATTGTAGATTTGAGACGTTTGAAGTGAACAGTTTTGAACAGTTCTGCATCAATTATGCCAATGAGAAACTCCAGCAACAGTTCTGTTTGGTAATTGTTTTATTTTACTTCACTTCGCCATTAGAGCATAACAGCGTTTTTTTGTAAATTTTGTAGAGACTTTAAATGCGCCTGCTATTTTTCTTAGCTACAGTAGATGCTGCAAGTTAGATGCTGTTACTTGGGGCTCAACAGAAGCTGTTTGTATATATCTCTGGAATTTCTGACCAGTTGCAACCACATTTGGTGAGTAATTATTATACATAATGGGAAATCCAGAAATATTTAATACCTAACTAGGAATGAGCCATTGTCCTACTGTTCAGCCAGTAATGTCTGGGTCGGAGTGACTGTATATGTTGACCAGAAAGTGTGTCAGACGCACAACTGATGCATGTTAGATCACAGTGTGTAACTCATATGTACTTGACTACGTAAAGTTCTGCATGGTTTGGTTATCATTACAAAGAGGTTGTTATGGGAAGAATTGTATCAGTTATACCAGTTCACATTTAGCATTGTTGGACCACACTGAACATTATGGTATTATTATTTTTCAGTGCAAACATTACAGTTTTTATGCATTTTAGCCGAATGTTGTCATTTACAGAATACTTTTAAGTTTTCTCTATTTTTATTGTCAGTAAAGCTAACGTAGAATGATTATTCTGAGGACTATGCTAAGTAGATAGAACATGTTGATGTGTTGTGTCGGTGCGGTGTGTTGATAGTTAAGTGATGTGATGTGATGGGATGCTGGGTGCTACAGCACGTGTTCAAGCTGGAACAGGATGAATACATACGTGAGCAGATCACGTGGTCGTTTATTGATTTCCATGACAACCAGCCATGTATTGACCTCATTGAAGGCAAGCTCGGCATCCTTGACCTGTTGGACGAAGAATGCCGTGTAAGTCTTTATTAATACTGTGCTGCTGTACATCATTAGCGACACCCCTACAGATAAGTTTGTGTAAAATCGTTAATACCTGTGTTCAGTGTACAAATTATTTCACTTATTTTGGTCATACCCTCCGAAATGACCTAGATTATGTCGGGTTCGGTGTTAAAACTTTGCTCCAGCTCCAACTGATAACCTAAAACACTGTAGCATTGGTGTTGGGCAACCTTTGTGTCAAATGGTATCTCTGTTGGTTGAGCCATTTAGCCAGGCTGCGTGGTGCTGCCAACCAATTAACCGTTAACACTTTCGAATACTGCAGTATTATAGATGTAGATAATGAATGTGCCTACAGCAGTGATAATGTGGAGAAAAGACACTATTACTGACTGTCAAACTATTCATTGCCACAGTATTTAACATGCCTTTGATTTATAATACCGCTAGTTTTTAATAGCACCGTATTGTTGATACCCAGTATACCACTCATACCTAGGTCAAAGTGCTTCCATGGAGTTCTGTAAACTATATTGACTTTTCTGCAGTCAGAATCCTTGTACCCCAAAATTTTTATGGGACTGTTATACGCTGGATCCAGAACTGTATGTAGTTAATTGTGAAATCGTTGCTGTTGCGACAGATGCAGAATGCGTCGGACGGTAACTGGTGTCACAAGGTGTGTGATATGCACGCCAGCAAATCAAAGCATTTTGAGAAGCCGCGGCTGTCACAGACGTCATACATCATCGTCCACTTTGCCGACCGAGTTGAGTACCAGATCGAGGGATTCGTGGAGAAGAACAAGGACACGGTGCTTGATGAACAGATCCGGCTGCTGCAAGCCAGCACCGTAAGTTGGTCCTCAGTCCAGCTCGTCATCTGTTATTTGCTTTCTTTACTTACTTATTACTTGATTCAGTATATGACACAGTGAGTTGGTAAATAGTAGAAAAACGTAACGGATTAACTGGCGTGTAAGGACGACTGCCGTCTATAATGTCTGTGATGTCGAATATTGGCTTTTTGGTGCTGTAGCTTGTGCATTTGTCTCTGCCAATGTTTGATTTCTGCAGTTAAGACCATTGATGACAATCGCTCTGTAGCAGCGTATAATGCTGTAAACGTGAACAAAACTGTGTCCCGTGTGGGCTTAGGAGCATTGTAGAATAAGCCCGCGTCGTTTCCCAGCCGAGTGTCATAAAAGGCGACTAAACCAGGGTAGTTTTGTCTTGCTGTGTTTTAGCATTGTTTGCTTTTCTGGGTTGTGTTCAGTGTGTGTATTGTCTGTATTTTTAGTTTGTCTTCTGTCCTGTATTTTCCAGCATGAACCAATGTGTATGACACTGTATAGCCTAATTGTACTGATGTGCCATTAAGAATCTACTCACTCACTCACCCGATGTCCACGTTGTTGTACGTCGTAGTATGAACTGGTGGCCGAGTTGTTTCAAGACATCACACAAGCCGTTACAAGTCCCAGCCGGCGTGCTGGTGCTGGGACAGTATTAGTTCAACCTGCCAAGCAGTTACCGAAGTCGTCCTCACAACAGAAACAGACACGCAAGACAGTCGGCTCTCAGGCACGTATGAGTGATCGTTGTGATTCTGTCAGGTCTGAGACAAAATGTTTTTGATGTGTCTATTAATAAAATGTTTATCCTTACCTTCCCCTCCCGCCCAAAGAACTGTCTGTTTGCAGTTATTGTGTGTTGCTCATTGAACGTGAAACAAAAAGAATCTTGTGTCGTCTAGCTAATGCTAACTCCTGTTCAATAAGCTCAGCGGCAGATGGTTAGAATATGTGACTTGAACACTGCTGAGTTGCAGACATTGTTGACTGAGCAACTCTTACAGGCTTGTTTTATTGAGTTCATCACAGATTTGAGTTAGTTGTGAACAACACAACAGGAGGCCTGTGTGGGCCTTTGGTCTGCTAATAGTCCTCCTCAGTTCTTCGCTAGCTGGCATTAGTGGCCTCATAACCAGGTTTTAGTTTTGCTGGCATCAGTTAGTCTGTTAGTAGAACTTTTCTTGTATCACTGTTTAGGTTTCTTGTGCCGTGGGGCTTTATGTGGACTCGGGAATGTTGTAGAATAAGTCCATTCTGTTTTTCTGGCCGAGTATCGTAAGATGCGATTGAACCAGGCTATTTTTGTTTTGCTGCATTTTGCATTATTTCCTTTACTTGAGCTGTATTCAGTTTGTGTATTTTTTGTACTGTTTGGTTTGTCAGTATCAGTCAACTGATTGGCTGTGAAGACTGCGTCCGAAATTGTGTCGGGCAGGACGTTAAGCTATAATCCAACTCCAACTCTTGTTCTGTTCTTAGTTGTAGTTATGTTTAGTGTTAGTGTCTGTTACGTGATTGGTTGAGAAGGCTGGGTGATTTGCATCAGTTAGGAGAGTGTCACCAGAATGAACTGTAATGTGTTGATTGAGACGTTACTTGCCGTCTCAGCAGTATGTTCTACAGGTCGATATGTTCTTTCTGTTTGTTACATTATAAATGTCGTTCAGTGTTTGTAACTGTTGTTTGCTGCTGCTGCTGCCAAAACCTTGTGAATGAAATATTAAAAAAACAAGTTTGAAAACAAAGATTATCATCTGGTGATACAGTTATCTGTGAGTGGTACATTCTGGGTTTATATTATCTGTTTTTCTTTAAGAGGAGACCACCGGGACACCTCGGGGGTACCGCGGCGGCAGCCCCACCGCCGTTCAGGCCTAGCGACCCTGCCAGTGCCCTCTGTGAGAGCCATCCCCTAGTCACCCCATATCAGTGTAGGCTAGGGGACTTGCGTTGTTTTTTGTTTATTGTTTGCTTATTGTATGTTTGATTTGTCTGTGTACTGTATGTTCCTTCAGTACTTTGATACTGTTGGTGGGGTCTTTTGACCTGTAAAAACCGTCTCCCATATAACCTATACTGTGTTGGCGGGGACTTAAAACACTGCTCAGTCCAATCCACCGGGACGCCCTCGTACTATGTGGATGAAGACTATCCATCAGGACATGAAATCCAATAACCCTCCTGAATGATGGTGGGGACGTAAAACACTGCTCACTCACTCACTCACTCCTGAATGAAGCAATTGATGTGGCTCAGAATCGTCCACTCTGGACACTGGCATCTACGTTTCGCACTACGCTCTTCTAGTGGTGCATGCTAGAAATGAATAAATGTTTGGTTTTAATGTAGTCATTTACAGTGTGAGAACAGATTAGTATTGACGTGCATTTCTGCTGTGTACAGTTCCGTGACTCTCTGAATCGTCTGATGGAAACTCTGTTCACTACAGTTCCTCATTACGTTCGCTGTATCAAGCCAAACGACTCTAAGCTGCCATTCACGTATGCCTCTCCCAGTATCATCGTGTTGCACTGTATCAGTTACATTTTGTGCTTGTTCTGGCAATGTGTTGAATTGTGTATTATTTACTGGTATATATGAAGATGCTGTGCACTCCTAGTGAAACTTTTCTGACTCCACATGTGCTAAAATTGCTGTTAGGGGTCAAATGGTGGCACCACATGTGGAATGATGGTATGAGATGAACATCAGTATCCACAGAGTGGACGATTCTAAGCCACGTCAACTGCTTCAGTCAGGGAGAGGTTGTGGGATTTCAGCTACTGCTGGATAGTCTTCATCCATGTAGTACAAGGGCATCCCGGATGTCTCCTCCAGTTCACCAAGGGGGAAGCTATTAAGAAATCATCACAGCTTCACAATGTAAACTATTTCAACTATATTGAATTGTATTGTATTGTATTGTTTAATATCGGCTATATTCTGTACTTCGACGATTATATAATAAATAAATAAATAAATTGCCGCTATTTGGTTGCTTAATATGCCATAAAACCCTAATCATTCATCCATCACAGCATTAAACTTGTACGTGTTGAGCTGAAGATTTCTATTTTTTTGATCATCAGATGTTAATGTTTACTAGATCGTACCGTGTGATTGTTTCAGCTTTGAGCCAAGGCGTGCAGTTCAGCAGCTGAGAGCATGTGGTGTGCTGGAGACAATACGTATCAGTGCCGCTGGCTACCCATCAAGGTTGTTTCATGCCGTGTGCCATGTTACATCATACTCACTGTCGGCATGTCCACAGTGTGGCTAGCTGTTAGCTTTCAGTTGTACTGCATTGTGATGCAGACATACAGCACCTTCAGTGATAGAGCATTTGCAGCTGCTGGACCGGCGGTACTGTGGAACCGTCGTCAATCCCACCTGAAAGAGGCGGACTTATCATACAATAGATTCTGGCAGTCGCTAAAGACATTTTTGTTTGGATAGTGGGGCCACGGTGCAGTGTGAGTTATTTTAATTGTGCTGTTTAGAAATCACCTTATTTATTTATTTACTTGCTTACTGAATGTTTTGAGCTGTATGCATTACTGCACTGTGGTCCGTGCCTCAGATTTAACAGTGACAAGTCGACCTTGTGCACGGTAGGAGTTTGATTATTGTATTGTATTGTATTGTCAGGTGGACATACACGGAGTTTTTCTGTCGTTATCGCGTGTTGGCTCACAGCAAAGAGATAAGTCGCGGCAACATGCGTAAGACATGTGAGCAAATTCTGCTCAAACTCATCCAGGTGTGAAGTCAATGCTGTTGTCAAATGAAAAACAACTTCCTGATGGATTGTTATAAAACTTATAAAACTTGGTGTGCTGGTAGCTCTTTTGTCTTGCTGAAATTGTTTAGCTTTTGTGCATCATCTGGATCATAGTCCGGTTTCAGGATTATTATTATTATTATAGAACAAACATTGTAGCATATAAGGAATTATCTTTTCCTCTGTCATAAGGTAATCTGCCAGGACTGACTACAAAAGTGGTGAATGTGCATCTTCTGGAGAGACTCATCTACTGCATTGTGAGATAAAAGACTCAGTTGCCAAGTTCCACCAACTGTGACATAACTGCACGACCGTGTCAGCACCATTAATGTCCACTGATGGTCCGCTACTGTATGACAAGGCATTTGTTATGGCAAGATGGCAAGACCACTTCACCACTGCTAAACCGATCTTTGGACCTTTGCTTCCTCCTCCATTGGTTTTATTGTCAGATGCACCTGCACCTACACCTGATCCTCTCATTGACATATTTCCCCCATGCTAATTGAGACACATAAAGCTGCAAACAAGGTGAAGGCAGGCAAGGCATGGTGGCACTGAAGCCCTGAGAACATTACATGACATCTTCACTCGTGTCTGGGAGGATGAAGTCGTCCCAGAGGAATGGTACCAAGGTATAATCATTCCACTGTACAAAGGGAAAGGATCGAGATCAGATTACAGCAATTACACAGGAATGAGTTCGCTTTTGGTGCAAGGCCAGGTGTTTGCACATGACATTCTATCAATTAAAGGGGCACTGCTTTGTTTTAGTTTCTGGCTACGTGTGCTAGATTAAGCTGTATACTCAGCTTTTGAGTCGTCCACGTTAATCTCTTCTATCGTATCGTATCGTAAGAATTAGACCAAACTTATTGGCACACAGATGTCCTCAGCAGAGCGGTTTTACCCCTGGTCGTTTCATATGTGATCGTATAGTATCTTTAAACGACATTGCACAACGATGGCAAGACTACAGTCGTCCGATTTATGCTGCCTATTTCGATTTGCATGTTGCCTTTGATTCACTCAGCTGATCATCGCTTTAGTTACTGCTGACCAGGCTTCGGATTCCAGACAAGATATTTAGTTTAATCACTAGGGCTCTGTACAGCAACTGTGTCAGTTGTGTTCATGCATCCCAGTCTGAGAGTGCTTGGTTCGTGATTGAGACTGGAGTTTACCAAGGGTGCATGTTGGCACCAGACTTTCGCCACGGGGCAGGGACTGGTTGCTGGAAAGAACTGTTGGCACATGCACAAATCTGGTGACATTTGGTACACACTTATTTTTTTCAGATCTGCATTTTGCCGATGATGTAGCTTTACTTGCTGAGCTACTTGAACTCCTCGTACCTGCACTTGAAACTTTGGCATCAGAGACTGCATCTCTGCATAACTTAGGCAATCACAAATCAGGAATCTCCATCTCCACCAAGCTGAAGCTGTATAACATTACTTGTATTCTACTTATCTTCCTGTATGGCTCTCTGAGTCTGAGTGCTGGGCAGTTACCAAGAGAGATGTACACAAGATTGATGCTCTCGATCAATGGTGTCTGCAAAAGCTGTTAGGAATCAAATGGTACACCATGTGCAGAATGAGACAGACAGCCAAGCAATCACACCTTTCGGCCATTGGCCAAGCATGGTGTTTCTCCCTGTTTGGCCACATTGTGTGAATGCCAGATGATACAGATGCCAAGAAGATCTTAACATCTTCAGTGGGGCATGCCAGAAATGAATGAATGGATGCATGAGTATGAGAGACAAATGGATAGAAGTGAGAAATCATGCTGGCTTCTGCATAACTTTTAAATTTTAAGATGATTATATTGTATCAAGTAACTCTCTTGGTTTGGAACTGTTGAGATCTGCTTTGATGCAATAATCTCTTATGATATTTTGTATTTCTTCTGCTGTGGCTATCAGATGGAAGCTTTTACGGTGAGTCATCTTCTATTGAGAGTGTGTATCTGTGCTAGAATACTTTCAGTTCATCAACTACGAACCTTTATGATTTATCGTGTGTTTTACACACATTTATGTATACACATTTTTACTGCATGTCATTATTTGCAATGTCCAGTTATTTTGTGTGTGTCAGTATTTTTGCTCTAAAAGCTTATCTTAAAAGCTTATCTTTGCTTATCTTTTACTTATTTGTGTGAGTTTTGAGAAATTTTCATGATAATTTCACGGTGTGTATGTATCATGATTGTACATCAGTTTATTCTGATATTTACAGAGCTTTAATGCTGTTGTTATAACCCGTTGTCTGCACTCAGAGTGTATTCAACTCAGGACTGATCTGAACCTGTGTTGAGTTAAGCATGGTTTAATGTCCTGCTTGACACACGGTCGTTTACAATCTCCAACTGGTGCAAACACCCAGCCTTCTTGACCAATTATTTGGCTGATATTGACAAAACTAAACATAACGACAACCAACAACAATGCAAAAAAAACTTAAACAGTCAAATACACGATATCACGGTGTGCTAAAAATAGTAACATTTTAGGCTACAGGCGTTGACCTAATATGTCACGAGCGGTAAACAAACGTTTGTCTGTAGTTAAAAACGTTTCGGAAGTTTTCGGTATTGATTGGCTTTGGTTAGACTTTAATTCTAATACTAATCGTACGAAAAGAATTAATGCAGACGACCTTTATTACATTAAATTTCACACCCAAAGGTTTGTTTACCGCAGCTGACCTGACCTAATTCGACACCGTGATATCGTGTATTACTGACATTATCGCAAACTGAAGCATATGAAAATAAAGCCTGCCTTAGTGGCTATTTTATGCAATCTGTCCTGAGAAACCTAGTCAAGATGTGATTTATGTCAATAATGTAAACTGATACTTATGAAGTAGTGTTGCTGTGTATTACTTTCCATCGTTGTCACACGTGATACGAGGTTTGTTGAGATATTGTACCACGCCCTTGTAATGACTATCGTTTTATGGCACGTTAGAAACTGTTGGCATTATTATTATTATTATTGTCTGCTTGCTTGTGCACAGCATCAGCTGATATCATGCGGCGGCAGCGTCACATTGCATGCGGAGATGATTTGATTGTTGTAGGACAGCGATAAGTTTCAGTTCGGCAAGACAAAGATCTTCTTTCGAGCAGGGCAGGTGGCATTCATGGAGCGACTTCGCTCCGATCGTCTGCGAGCGTGCGGCCGACTGATACAGAAGATGGTTCGTGGTTGGCTTGCGCGACAGCATTACATCAAGCTGCAACGTACAGTTCGTTTTGTGCAGACGTTTGGTCGAGGCTTGTTGGCACGACGGTCAGTTAGCAAACTTCTTTGTTTTTTTTTTAAATTTATATTATTATCAGCAGAAACACTGTGAGCCTTTATTGTTGGACAGTCAGGAGTTTACCATGAGATAGTTTGTAACAGTTTCTGGATATTAGTTAGTTTGGGTTTGACTGGACAAAACTATTGTAAAGTTGCACTACTCTATGCCGTTGATGTCTATGCATGTGTCTAAGTTATTTTTGAATGACGTCGGCATGGTTCAGATGTGGATACTATTGTTACTGACATTATGATATGATATGATATGATATGATATGATGAGGATGAGGATGAGGATGAGATGAGATGATATGATATGATATGATATGATATGTTTAACGTGGACTGAAAAGCTGACAGTGGTTAGCTTAGTGTGGTACATGTAGCTACAAAATACAAAGATAAAGAACTAACTAAAACAATGCACAGTTCGGTCCCTGTCTAAATTCTGTGAAGGCAGTCCAGAGAGAACCAGAAGACACGACTTGTGGAGCAGATTAGTTTTAAGTCTGGAGTGAAACACTGAGATGATAGACACTGATAGATGGTGAGAGTGAAGGTGGGGACTGTGATGAGGTGATGTGTGCAAGATGAGGTGAACTGGGAGGTGAGTGAACAGGATGAGGTTGACGGAACGAAGAAGGGAGCTGATTCCACAGGTAAAATATGATGCATATCGAAAAGAGCGTTTGGTGATTTGAATAAAATCATCATAAACGTTTAAGCATTTGTAATACTGATGCGTTATCACCAGCATTGACTGCCAGGTTAACGTTTTTGCTGTTGCTGAACTCTGTGATGCCTCTCTGGCCTAGTTTTGTGTAGGCTGAACACAAACACTTTATCTATGTTATGTATGTTTATTGCTGTGTGAAAGGCGAGCTCAGCACACAAAGCGGACACTTGCAGCCGTTAGGATTCAGGCAACATGGCGACGATACAATCAACAGAGGAAATACCGTCGTTGTCTTCAAGCTGTTATCACCATTCAGGTAAACAGTTGATATGTGTTGTCATGAGTTCCTGCTGCATGCGGTGCGTGAGAGGGTTTGACATGCTGACAAGCAGTATATGTTATTCAAGTATGGAATAAAAAATAATGAACAGTTGTAACAGCTTAGTAGCCTATCATCGGAAGCCATAGCCAGTATCACAGCCAGCATTCATAATGTGCTTCTTTGCATAGTATTTATGGTACACTATAATTTGTTATAATTGTGTAGAATAATCCCAAATTTGCTGTGGTCTTGAATAACGATATTGCAGTTTAGCACGTGAAAATACTTGTCATTTGCTTTCGACGTTTTTTTGCAATTCGAGCTGGTATGCACTATATTGGCTCTTGTTTAGTTTTCTGGAGCTCAGCAGCAGGTTGTCATAGTAGTTCACTCTGTTTCAGTTTCCTTTATGAATAGCAGACTCTGGTGACCAATAACTTTGATGATTCAGTCACACTTATATCTGCAATTAACAGCAAATTACCACTGTGTACAAAGACCATACAAACATCCTTCCTCAGCCTATATGCACATGTACTTCGCAATGTGTACGAATTTATTTGCCGTATATGTTTAGATTTGTTGCATTTTTTTAATAGTTCTTATTCTCTTCATGGCAATACTCTTCTGTTGTTTTGCACAGCTTTGTATGTCTTAATTTATTTTTTTCTGATGATTTAAATACTCATTTGCTGTATGTGGATGAGTAATTCAGTAGTAAATAAATTGGTAACGCAGCCCAGCCCTAATTTGTAGTTTTCTGTGTGATGTACGGTAGTTGTATTGTGTTGTGTTC
>Ga0056114_1001215_pt1 | contig 11283 bp, 7 predicted proteins | sample WorMetHERISLAND1_FD_77005 | JGI IMG/M metagenome (GOLD analysis project Ga0056114, IMG submission 77005) | Marine gutless worms symbiont microbial communities from Max Planck institute for Marine Microbiology, Germany - Olavius loisae HERON... ...
ACTTCCTATAGGCTCTCAATAGTAACTTTTGCTCTAGGACGCACCGTTTAGCCACAATACATAACGTCACAGACAGACGACGACGACAGACGACAGACGCAACACTGTAGCATAAGCGCGACCGTTAGTACGGTCGGCTAAAAACTCTCATACTCAAAGTCATACAATGAAATACGCTACAACCAAGTGGAGATTTCATACGACCGTACCATACAGCATACGTTACCAAATTACCATGAAATTCACCAATTTTAATTTATTATCACAATTAAAGCATTTCTGTGTGAAAGTGAGCGTTTCATCACTTCATCATATAAAGGCAAACGACAGCACACTAATGGTAATAAGACACTATGAGCATTAGATGGCAGACCCATACACGTCGAACACCGACTCTCCATCGGCACACACTTTCAACATATCCATTACAAAAATTCCACAAAACAGAACCATATAAACTAAAAGAATAAGTAATCAACAATCGAAACTTAGTAACAGAGTCCAATTTACGGAAAAAACAGAGAACATTATTAATCTGCCTAACCAAAGAATCATGGCACCTCGTAATATCATATCGATCATCCATATCATGTGAAATAATATGACCAAGATGAGACTACTGCTGTACCATTTCAATAGGTTGACTGCAAACAGAGAATATTGGTATGCCTCCGAGTACCTTTCTATTGTGGCCCTTTGGAGAGAAATGTATACAATTAGATTTGCTAGCATTGAATATAATATATATTATAATCTGAAGCGTAACTGTCACAACATAAAAGCATTCTCCTTATAGCATTTGCACTGGGTGCAAGAAGTACAATATCATTGGCAAAAGCTAATGCACCAACAAAAAAGTACCCATGTCAGAGCCGACACCAGAGGTTTTCAAAGACAACAACAGGTCATCAATATACACACAAAACATATAGGACTAATAATGCCGCGTTGTTTCACACCGTTTAACACTTTAAACGCAACAGATCTAAAACCATTCCATTCAACCAAGGTCATGTGGATGTGGTTCAAGTATATATTGCATAGCAACCGAAGGACAACAAAAGGTAACTGACGTTTCATCAACATTCGAAAAAGTTTACAGTATTCAACTCGATCAAAAGCCTTTGTGGCATCTAAATTCTAAAAGCAGCAATAAACAGACGAACCATTATTCACATAGTATCATAGTATGCAACTGTCTTTTTTAGTATCATCGTATACACAATTACACATATCTCTAGACCGACGTGCTTCAAAGCCAAACTGTAAATCGTATGACATCAAGCCTTCAATTTAACGAAATAACAAAACCAAATCAAATATCTTAGGCCTACCAAATATCGAACTTAAAGCAATGCCACGATAATTAACAGATTCAGTGAGGTTTGCATGCTTACCTTTTGGGATAGGTATAACTGTAAAATTATAAGTTACTACGGCTTTCCTGTTTCGAGAAAATCGGAGGCACGGTACGTACGAATGGACAGAAGGACGGACGGACGGGGTACGTCATTTAATGCAGGTAGGGCCGCATAACAATGGGCGTAGCTACCGTCTATCCACCAGTGATATTTTAGTTTCAAAAGTAAATTTAGTTTGAGTTTTAGTTTTTATATCAATGGAATAAGTTTAGTTTTTATATTTTATTGCAGTTTTGTAAATAATAATTCTAATTTTAGTTTTAGTTTCAGTTAACGAAAACATATTATTCATCGTTTTTATTTTATATCAGTTAACTAAAATATCACTGGTATCCATTATATGTGATGACCGACCTAAATTGGTTTGAGTGATCTGCTACATGATCCTGTATAATAACCGAACTACAGAATGTAGATTTTGTTGACGTAAATTCAGCGCAGTGGTCAGTGCCGGTGCCATCACCAGCCCACCGCTGTCGTTCTGTCAAGAAAGCTGACTTGCGCCGTTTACGAGATCCAGCTATCTATTGGCCAGTAATCGCGATATTTTTATACCCTCCTGTATATTTAATACACCCTCCCCCCATTGACCCCGTTTAAATTTCTTAACGGTCATTATAGTTACGCGAAAAACTAGAGTGATGGAGATATGCGAAGGTGTGGAATTTCGACGATACATTTAGCCGTTGTTACACAATACCAGCGTGTGACAAACAGACGGACAGACAGACGGACGTGGATGGAAGAGCTATATCAATATTGCGCCTGGAATTCATGGATGAATGCGGACGCGCGATAGTCGTATAAATTCGCAGTATGGGGAGTATATATGTAGGCCGTTCGCTGGCACTGTTATTGTGGTTTCCTCGCGCACTGCTGCAGTTTACCACTAAACATTCATATTTACTATGACTTCAACAGTTTTAACCGAATTAATTTCGCCTATAATGAACAAGAAAGCCTAGCTAACGTCAGGTAAGCGCGCGACAGCCGTTTGTGTATGACGACTTGTTTTGCCATCTCAACGTTGTTTGACACCCCCTAACTGAGGAACGCCTTGCGATATCAACGCAATGTATACATCGCTGAAAAGTACATTTAGTGGGCTACAATTCCATCGCTGACAATACGGGTCTATCTTCATTCGTGTAGCTGTTATTGCCTCCGAAACACGAGAAATGTCGCGAAATTCCAAGAGAATTTGACCTTACAGCAGTTCAAGGTCATCCAAGGTCATCAATGGAAAGCCCATATGTGACTTCCTATTAGTCATTAATTATAACTTTAGCCGTATCTGCTACCGTTGTCGAGATATTCACGCTTAAATATAGAAAACTGCTGATTTTACCCACCTTTCCTTGTTTGATGCTCCCACACGGGGGAACCCCTTAGAATTTCTGGATGAAACTTAAATCCGTAAAAACTAGAGGGATGGGGCTACCGTATAATGAAAATTTCATAATCCTAACTTCAACCGTTTTTGACTGATCCACCCGTGTGACAGAGAGACAGACGGACGAACTGGCGATAGCATATAGCGCGCTAAGCATTATGCAGTCGCGCGCTAAAAAGCGGGCGTTCGTGACTAGCTCACGTTAATTGGCCTTATTTGAACAGTCTGAGCTGTTGATCGTCGGCTGATCGTCCAGTCCGTTGCACACGTGTCCAGTGAATTCATCCTCATAATCGTCATCACTGTTCAGATTGAGATCATCATCATCAGCAGTGAAGATCGTGTTCACGGCGGTCAGCGTCACACGTCTCTTCGCCGTCGCTGCGTCGGCGTCACCGCTGCAGCAAGCGTCCACCGACCTCCTGTTCTTCCCTCGCGCCCGCCAGCTTCCGTTGATCATTGACCGACGGCTCTGAGAACCTCGGCCACGAACAACGCTCTGCCGCTGTCCGTCCAGGTCGCCGAACAGGGACAGGTGCTCGCCGTTCTCCGATGACCCGACCGGCAGATCGTCGCTGTGGTGACGACGTCGACGGTCGTCCAGCTGGACGCTGACCGACCTCTGAAGACCGCGGCTGCAGGCTCGCGGATCACTGATGAGACGGAGCAGCCGGTTGCGACGACGGAGCGCCAGAGTGTCGGCCGGCTCGGCCCTGGCTGAGATGCGCGTCGCTATCGACGGGATGTTGTTGTCGAACAGGAACACGTCGTCGACGTCTCCGTTCTGTGTCGCCGATGTCGTCGGCGAGCGACCGAGCTCTACCAGCTGATCTTCCGACTCGTAATTGTCTTCCACAGACTCGCTCACCTGTGTAATATATATATATATACAAAGGTAACAGTGATACGAGAATATTCGGCGTTTATTGTAGCGTTTATTGGTGAAATTTCAACACAGAAGCCTAAATAATCTTCACACACACATACATGCACTTTGTACACAAGCAGCGGCGTATGTCCATGTATGTCCCATTGGGACGCAACTCCTTGCAGCGTGCACCAAGTGGCAACTGTATAGGCCGTATATAGGACTGGTATACTTTAGTGCTAGAAAGGAAACCCTGAACCAATTATTATTTCTTTAAAATGAAATTGTACATAAAAAGTACACAAACAAAACTTTAAAAAAATACAAGACTAATACAAAAATACATGCACAAGCATACAATACAATAATACAATAATTCAAGTCTGCCTGTCTGTCGCTAAAAAACAATATAATAGAGGTCAACTCTTGACAATGGTCTGTTTAGGGTTTCTTAAATTAATCCAACACTGCTGCACTGTAGATAAAATTGCGCAAATCAGCGTGATTATTGCCTATCGCCAGCGCAGCGCTCTCAGTCGTCATCACAAACGCCACCATCGACCGATGGGCGCAAATCCGTCGATCGCGCGATGATTAGCATGACTTACGTGTTGATCTGGTCTGTGAAGGTCGAGCGATGCCGACTGGCTGGTCAGTCTTGAGGCCGCATCCGAGATGACGTTCCACGCGTACACGATGTCGTCGTCACAGGCGTTGACCGAGCAGACGGCAAAGCGAATGACGTAGTCGTCGTTGATGACAGCTGGAACCATGTGCAGCTTGCCGGACATGTTGATCACACGCAGCAGCACTTGTGTCACCGCGTTGCCAGCCTACGTCGATCCACAGACATGAAAATACGTGATGTGCTGTCGCGATGGCAGACGTGATATGCGGGCAGACAGAGTGCGTCATGCGGCACTTTGCACTGCAATGAACTCGGCACGCATAAACATGGGCAGCGCTAGCGGTGGGAGGGGAGACAGGGGGCGCGCCCCCTCCCAGCTGCCCCTCCCCAAATGTTCCCAGGTACCAAGGACATATAAATATGATTGTTACCGGTTGCCTTGCCCCTTCCCCAGTTCCCCCTAGACTCTTGGCTCTGTCCCACGCTGCCTCCGCACTGCAAAAATCCTGGCGCCGCCCATGCACATAAACTGCTCACTGGGTGATACTTTTACCATACAAACAAACTATTAAGCTTGTACAGTATATCTGCCTGGAGTCAGTATACGGACCATCTTTCTGCCACTCTGAAGATTAACGTTTAATGTGCGCCATAAAGTTAGTTGACGGCTGGCCGGCCAATTTACTGCAGTATATACAGTACTTCAAAGAGAACTAAAAGGCGCTTGTGAGACTGTTCATCTCCGCCAAGTGATTGTAAAAACGTCGAGGACAGTCACATGACCCTGGCCACGTCGACTTTTCTAAAAATATTTAACGGATCATATCATATAGGACAACATGACACATATCCCCTTAGGGAACGGCACTGGGCCGGTACATGAAACACGAAGTGACTATGCTCGCTTTTGCATGTTACCTTCAGTCTGAAACAGACGAGTCCAAGTGAGACTTGACCTTTGACCTCGAATCGATCGTCGGCCTTGACGCAAGCCTCGAACACTTTCGCCAGACGACAGTGCTACATCACCGGGTGTAACAGATACACGGGCTAACCAGACGAATTATAAGACTAACTTAAACCTTTGACGCCCACTGTCGCCAGTACACTGAGTACAGCTATGAAGCATCATCTACTAGAACTTTCCAAGCCACCTCAACCCCATGGCAAATTATTTGCTGAACTCTTCGAGATAAGTCTCTGAAAGCTATTATTGCTAAGTTAATTCTGTTTCTAAGTCTGCGTCTACATTCTATTCCTAACTTTACAGTACCCAGCCTATTCTCAAGCCTCTATCTAGCATCCTCATCTCTCATGACCTTGACTTAATTATCAAACCCTTCTAAAAGCTAGAGTTGAGGCATAAGTTATTTCTGAGTTAAAGTTAATTATTTCTAAGACATCTACTATACTCGGATGTGGCTTGAGTAAGGACTATATGTTTGATCTCTTTCCCCAACTATAGTCTGACTCTTTGGTCAGTTTCTCAACCAGCCGAGGATCCTATCCTTCCCCAACAAAACAAAAATCAACATCAACAACATTATCACACAATACACGAATAAGAAGGAGTCAACAGACTAAGCCTATAAGGACTGGGAGTGGGAAGGGGTCCCAGAAGGCGATTCAGAGAAGGAGATGAGGCGTCAGCTTCTTACATTCTAGTTCAACACATTTTTGTACGTGGTTGTGCAATGCTTACCAATGAAATCTGGGTTAAAATACTGCGGAAGCGTTGCCTCGCACATGTAGGCCTATAGCCTGGTAAATAAATTTAGATGTTGTTGACTGTATAATTCCACCACATTATAAAAGTCACACTAATTTCACTAATGTCTATATGTAAATTAAGTTAACGCTTGGTATATACTATATTTATATTTTATATTGTCTTATTTACCGTATTTTTAGATTGGCTAATTTCCAGGTTAGACTAAAAATAGAGGCGGTCAAGGCAGTACTCAGAGTGTATTAACTTGACTACGGAATTTAGAACAACAAACTGCACACAGCTCTTATGTACATTATATTTGAAAAACGACTTCTTTTACCTCCCTCACATAGGCTTGTAGTCCTTCCACGCCATACGTTCTGATGACAAACCACAGTTTAAGTGCGCGAAATCTTCTGCTCAGAGGAATGCCCCAGTGCTGTCACAGCAAGTAAACATTGATATTATGATAAGAATAAAATATATTCAAACAGAGCCGGCAGAAGGGCCCCCGTACCTCCCGACCGTGGGCCTCACAGGTTTAGGGGGCCTCATGCTAAGCATGTGCAAAACATTTATCTAAAATAATTTCATATTATAGGTATAATACGATTAAAAATTATATATGAGCACAAAAAAATTTGTGAAAATATCCAAATATCTGACTTAATCAGTGAACGATTTGACCAACTTATACTTATGAATTTGGATTTTTATACAGTTCTACTGCCCTCATTCATTCTTATGAGAGTAGAAATTTAGCAGAAGACTGCAAACACTTTGAGTGTGCATAGTGCATACTATGCATGCACAGCCTGTAGCTGAACATTATCAAAAGCTAACGAACGACGCAACTGGTAACATACGCCACAATGACATGTCTTACTTACCCTGAAGTCGATAGCTTTGTCTGAAACAAATAATCAGTAACTGTACAAAATTCACATACACATTTTAGTGAATAACAAAACATGTCTTAAAAATATGCCTGAAAATTCTATCAACATTGTTTTATTTATAACAAAAAACTAAAAACATTCACGCAACGACAGCAGCGATACTACTTGTAAGCCTACCGGTAAATGCGTTTTAACGTACATTGTAAGTCTGCAAAGACTATTGTGCACTGTGCAACGGCAACCCTTTAGAATATATCTGTTGACAAAGTCGTATATCCAATATCAGTTTTGTATTTTTATCAGTGTTTAGTTATTTCAGCATTTATTTAAATTTCAATCGAAACGTTTTGTCATCTTTGGTTTAATGTATACGCAACGCACGTATTTCTAGCCAATATTTACGTATGTGACAGTTTCAAACAAAATTTGTATTGCGATACAAACGAGCAGATTTTTCGGTAAAGGCCTACTCTCAGATACTTAGAATCGCCAATTATCCTTATTTAGTCTTATTACAAAGTACTGCCACGTTGCGGGTTTTAAAGAACTAACGAACTGGCAAGTCAGGGTTTGTTTTACTTGTTTTGTTTTTGCACAGTTCATTTGTGTTTTTAAACGATACGTATGTCGGCCTCGTGTAAGTGGCTTATAGCCCTTTGTTGGCCTATGACTAACAACTCATATCCTGTCTGCTATTTTATATTGTGCTCATGACTGTGTCGAGTTCTTAAATGAATGAATGAAATGAAATGAACGTCACAACATTCAAACCAAATACAGCAAAGAAGACGACATTACAACACCTCAGTACTGAGCTCACACTGAACGCTGTCAGTGAGCGAAAACTGCGTACAAACGGCGTAATGACAACTATACGACCATGCGTGTCATATTTACCTGAATGATCTAGATCGTCTGGCGCATGAAATACAAACACACAGCGGTACGGTACGGGTACGGTAAGTAGGCCTACGGTAATAGAGTTTAACATGGACTGAAAGCTGTATGTGGGTCAGCTTAATCTGGTACACGTAACCCAAAGCAAAAAACAGGTTATAAAAAAGAAGAAACTAAAACAAACAAACGCCAGTACCCATTTACGCAACAAACCAATGCTGTGATTCTCAGCACTATAACAAGGCCTGTTTGTTTAGCAAAAACAGTTTATTCACCAAATCTACAGTAAAACGCCGACAGTAATGTCGGAGGCGATGATATGAGCGTATGAACTCAAACAACAACAGCCTAGCAGCAGCAGCAGCAACATCAGCAGTCTGTATGAACAAAGTTATCAGACAACGATACACAAAGAAACACTGACCAGAGTGTGAATGCTGGAGATACAAGGGATCGACGGTCAAGGCGTTAATCAGCGCATCGCGGTTGCTAACCCTGTAACAAGTACCAGAAACCAGCAAACAATCTTCATGCACGAATCAACTCTTTGCGGTGGTTTTACGACAGATCTTTGGTGGCTGTTTTGTTTTGACTCTGGCGATGCTAAGCACAGAGCGGTAGATGCTGTTGCAGAGTGTCCGTCCGTCTGTCTGTATGTCCGTCTCTCTGTTGGTCACAACCTATTAGTGTCAAAATGGATCAACTTATCATCAATTATTTCACCATTTGATATACCAACACCAACAGTCTGGTTTTGTCCGAACTAAGCGCCGTTACGAAATTTTGACGGGAACGCCCCTAATGGGGTGGGGTTAAATACAAAATGGCGTAGTGTAGAAATATCGGCATTTAGTAAGCTTCTCATCGCCAAGTTCGACTGAGGGCGTGATAAACGATATTAACGAGGTTCTATCGTCGTCAACTCGTGACGTGCTACAAACCAGCAGAAGTGTGCTATAAACAGGTTGCGGACTGTTTACAAAGGCAGTCGGATGCAGTCTGTTTAATGCGCGCTAGGAAACTGATGGCCTGTCCGTCTGTCCGTCCGTCCCTCAGTCTGTCTGTCTGTCTGTCTGTCACACGGGTATATCAGTCAAAAACGGTTGAAGTTAGGATCATGCAATTTTCACCGTACAGCTCTAACCAGTGACGTATCTAGGATTGGCGAAGGCAGCGACGGAGCAGATATCCAGCAGCCATGCATGAGCTGGCTAATCAAATACACTGTACAGCGTGTTCAGAAATTAGTTTTGCTGCAAAAGAGTGACACTTTTCCAATACTCTCCCCTAAATACACCACTAACGGCAAACAGCCGGACAGTGACAGGACAGCTTAATGAAGCAGGATCACAAAGCTTGATTGGTGACGTCTTGAGGAACTATGCTGAGCTAACCAACAAGAAGGCATGAAAACGACATAATTACCACATGGCGGAGCAGTCGAAGTTGACCAGCATCCACTTGTTTGGATTCATGTTGAACGACTTCACGTACTGTTATAGCAAACAACAGCAAGCCTCGACAATAACAAGTTTTAGGATAAATTAACAAATTCTTGGCTTAAAACTTTGAATTGTATTTCATTCACTTTCACATCGCATAGTATTACTATTTTACGCATCAATATTCGATAGAACCAAATAATTTACATTTCATTAAAATTCATTCGTAAGTCAAAAATGAGACAACAACGTTATGCAATGCTAGCAATATCTTTTTCATCATAAACTAAACAGAATGATTAAACGTGGATGACGACACAATTACACACAGTTACTGCATGGAATAGCTTTTCAACAGAAGTAGCCTGTAGTCGACAAGACATTGTTGTTGATTATGCTTCAATTACTAAATTTACATTAACGGGTGTGTTGTGTCATAAATTACGGAGTAGTTCAGACCTATTTTGCATCAGTCTGAGCGATGCAGTGTCACGTATTACATACCTCGATGCCTCGGAGAACGGGTCTCATCTCTGGACAGATAAGCGCGCTGCCAGCATAGGCGGCATCGACATGAAGCCACATGGACTCACGATCACACACCACTCCGATCTCTTCCAGGTTGTCGAATGAACAGACAGCCGTTGTGCCGAGCGTCGCACACACCTGGATTAGCAATCACGGCATCGACAGGTAAGCACACCTGATTCACGTAACACGAAACTCGTTTTCTACTCCTTCAATGGACTGGCTATAGCGTCAAAATGTTACAGTGAAATTGAGATCAGCATTTTTCATTTTTCACTTAAGTAATTTCGTGAAATTTATTTTTCACACGGGGATTAATGCACCCGTTTTTTTCGCGAAATCATCGAAGATCCCTGTACACAAATGTATATAGAGTCTGTTTCGCGACAGTTTAGAAACACGGCAACTTTGTTGCCCAACATTCATTAACACTTCAATACCCCCCTCCGCCCCAGTTTTACGGTGTTTGTCTGTATGCTCACAGAATGCACGAGACAGGTTGGTCATCCCAGCTTGCTGTACTGCTGGCGATGCAGTTCGCTGACCTGCTGCTTTGTTTCTGCTCTGTTCCCGAATAACATGACTGTAACAGTGTAAAATCTTAAGTATTTTACAGTAGATCGTATGTGATATGTGACAGCTTTAGTAATCGAGTGGCTGATAAGTGTCGCACTGTACTGTCTGGAGTGGTAGCCTATAACGTGTCGCTAACGCCACGAGTGCAGCCACGCGTGAACAGCTGGACACTATCGATCATCGGCCACAAGTCGCGCGACAGTGCAATAAGTGTCTTAAACACTGTCTTGAGTGAGAGTTCGTTACGACTTACTTATCCCACTCTAGACAGTGGTTTAGCATACACTTGTCTCTCGGCACCAAGTGTTAATAAACGTTCAACTATGAATTAGTTATTGTATTTTTATTGATCAGCTATACATGGGCTATGACTGTGCCTACTCAAGACGTTCATGTTCAAACTTCAGACACGTTAAAGTCTACCACTCCAGACACTATAGGCAGTACGAATGCGGCACTTATCAACCACTCGATTACTAAAGCTGTCACATCTCACATCAATCTATCACTCCCTCGACCTTTCACTCCAGACTTAAAACTCATCTATTTTACAAATCCTTTCCTCCATAGTCATTCTTAGGCATATACCTCCCGGACTGCCTTCCTGTAGTAAAGTAAAGGGGCACTGGCGTTTGTTTGTTTTAGTTTCTTCTTTTTATATATTTTTTTCTGGCTACGTGTGCTAGATACAGCTGAATACTCAGCTTTCGAGTCACGTTAAACTCTTCTATCGTATCGTATCGTATAGACACTGATGGCATTGGTGTATCTTGTAAATCTAGTGAAGTCCTGCCCGATTCCTATTCCATGAAAAGCACGGAAGATTCTATACATCTGGTTTAACTTTACAGACAGCGACGTTAAGTGCGTGGATGGGCGTCGACCGACGACGAACTAGGTGCATTACAGACTATTGCTCC
>Ga0056114_1001216_pt1 | contig 11282 bp, 7 predicted proteins | sample WorMetHERISLAND1_FD_77005 | JGI IMG/M metagenome (GOLD analysis project Ga0056114, IMG submission 77005) | Marine gutless worms symbiont microbial communities from Max Planck institute for Marine Microbiology, Germany - Olavius loisae HERON... ...
CAGGGTCAGCACTGGCCGCCGCAAGTGATATCCACCGGCAGATGCCAACGCATATGGCCGACATACGCCGTGATTGGCTGACTAACCAAAACACGGACTGATGCTTTGTTGTGATTGGTTTAATTACACGACAATCCCACAGTCCTTTGCAACAGCTAAAAATAGATCCAGTTTGCCAACTAAGGTCCGCCATATTGGTTGGCATCTAGCGGATGCCAGAGAATATTTATTAACATCCGTGGCCAGTATGGTATCCAGAAGAATATTTATATTCATCCGTGCCCGTGATCATATTATATTGCAAGATATACTAGTTTATTCTTGCAGTGAACTTCACCATAGGGATTGTTTTTGAGCTGTGTGTCTGTCTCTCGGTAAGTAAGTAAGTAAGTAAGTAAAAGTAAGTTATTGTAGAACCTGTTGTCTACTGGATACTACAGTACATTGTAAAAAGGAAAACATTTGAGGCTGATTGTGCAATATATCTAAACAAAATATTGCCGAACTAAGCGATCAAATTTTCTCCACCGTTGCCACTAAGAATGGGTTCTTTTCGAGACAGGATTTTCTGTTAAGAATTTGACTGGGGCTACTGTTGCAGCAGAACTGCTGAATTTGTCACTACAAAGCATCAGTGATTGTTAAGTTTTTGTTGTCTAACCCACCCCACGCCAAGTATTCTATGAACTGTGCTGATTCTGTGAGCATTGCGAGCACGGAGCACATGCTCGTCACGTAGTTGTGGTCACGTCATGTTGTGTTGTCAGGCGGAAACAGAAGCTGAACACCGGTCTTACACCAGACATTCAGTGTCGCGTCCGTTTGACATCTCGTGAACTGAAGGTTACACACATTGTGTAATTAGTTAGTAATGGAATGATATTAGTTGTGGCTTGGCTGTTGACTCACTCAGATGAGCTGCTGTAATGTGCTGGGATCATCTTGACATTGAACTAACATCCAGCTGGACATTGGTGGTGGCCTGGCTTAGCGGTAACGCATTGGTCGCGATCAATGTAGTTACTCTACGTTTGGCCTGATTAATACTTGGACTGGTGACTGTCTGCAGGTGGGTAAACCATCTCAGTATGTAACCAGCCACCTAGGTCAACTCAGCCTTCCAACCCTCCAGGTTGGGTAAATAGAGTACCAACCTTTCTGGCTGGGGTTAGGTGGGGTGCATTCACTTATGTCGGTTGGCAGGTAACACTTATGGCCGATGATGTGCTGTAACTCGGATGTGGCTTTCCCACAAAGGTCACCTGTTGACTCACCAGGAAGACCAAGTCTACCTGGCTCAGAGTGGTCCAGGTTGACCTGAAACCTCTGAATTTCAGTCTTGCCACGGCCTGGAGGAAAGCTAGTTTATCCAGATGCTTGGCATACAGTTGTGAACTCAGGTGTCGAGACTTGAGTATGCTCTGAAGGAGAAGAAGACCATGTCACCTGATATATGATTAATACACCTGTAGTATTGTCTACCTGGGCTGCAGGACTCCATAGTGTCTCACGTCACCAGTGTGACTGACTGTGCACAGGTTGTCATTGCTCAGACTTCAAAGCTGCTGGAAGACTTCTACCCAGAGCACGTGCTGCGGCGCCTGCACCGGCCGGAGTACGCATTCTGGGACGACTGTCACTTGGAGCCTGGTGACTGGCAAGGTTTGTACACAGTCACAGGGTGTCTGCTGGTGTGTTGACTGTGGCTGGTCGACGTGGTCGTACATCAACCCTTTGATGGCCACTGTTGCCATGTGGGTACAGCTATAAAGCATCCTCTGCCAGACTGGGTTAAGTCGTCATTTGTAATTTTTGACATCCAGGCACTCTGACCCTCAGGGCTGAGCGTCAGAGTGCTACTACATATTGGTAATAAAACTGACTGCTCCCCAATTTTCTATATCTTGGCATTTAATCACATCAGGGATACCTACTCTTAAAATATTCCTATTTTCACTGATGGTTCAAAGCAGCGCTTGCAGTTACAGACTGTCAAGTGAACACTCGGACTGACTGTGTGCTGTGTATTGATTGAAATGCTGTGTGCTGGTCAGGTTTAGCTACTCAGCTGCTGACTGAGGTCTTCTCCTCGTCATTTCTCACACCGCTTGAAGACACCGACACCTGCTTCCAGCTTGAAGTGAGATCACTCTCACTTTGATTGATTGATTGAGCAGTGTTTAATGTCTCCACCAACACAGTATAGGTTATCTGGTAGACAGACCCGACCAACAGTATCAAAGTACTGAAGGAAAAGAGGCTACAGCAGTAAAGAAAACCCAGAAAAAGCAAGCAACACAAAATACAGCAAAACACACGCACACACAAAAAACACAGAAAATCCCCTAGTCTACAATAATACTATGGGGTGACTAGGTGATTGGCTCCCACAGAGGGCAGGGTCGCCAAGCCTGAACGGCGGTGGCGCCGTGGTACCCCCAAGATTACTGTCTCACACAAGACACTAGATTCATTTGATTCCTCTCAGTGGTTTGACACAGTTTTGTGACAGAACGGGCATTTGGCTCATTGCAAACTTCCAAATTATGACCATTTTTGGAAAACCCAATCTTGCCGTAATTAGCTGCAAATAATCAGAGCAGTAAAATGGTAAATGACAATAGCAGTAGTTCATAATTGTCTGCATTTATTATATTCGGCTTTAACTACACTGTCTCAATAAAAAACAAGCAAAATTATTTTAGTTATAACTACATCAAACTTCACCAACATGGCATGAAATAGGTGAGATGGAAAATGAGTGCACGTCATATAATTTTAGACTGTTTGCCATCTTTGTGCCAAAAATTATCAGATTTGGTGGAAGTTTGATGTAGTTATAACAAAAATAATTTTGCTTATTTTTTATTGAGACACGGTGTAGTGGTCCATTTGTGAATGTTTGGTAAGTCTTAGCAAAATATTATGTAACTGAAATGCAGCTTAATTTACTTCCTCCATTCATTAGCCCTGGTAACGCTGTCAGAGATTTTTTAAACGATGGTTTAAGAATACTTGAATGATAGGGCTACGAAGTGGTGAAGGAATGTGGATGTGTGATAAAAATTATCTGTTTTACCTGTTTGAGTGATGAAATTGTGTACACTGTTAAATTCGTATCATATTTAAGTTTTTTTGCTGGTGTAGACAGCAAACTTCATTCCATCTCATGTGACACTTTTAACGCAGAAAAGATCAGTTGCAATTGACAAACGTGATGTATCGGTATTGTCGTCTGTGAACTGTAGTCACACTGACGTGACTGTAACAGGTTCATCACATGAGCCTGATGCGCTATCTTGAAATGCTCAAATCTGCCGAGTTCCGTGACGATCTTGACGTCGTCAGCACAATACACACTCCCAAAGGTCAGCGTCCATTCTGCAATGAACTCGCAAGATTTGTCAAAATAATTCTGCATCAGCTGGAAGTATATGATCCTAATTCGTCTGGGATTACATCTCTGCCCTACTTTGAACTTAATCATGCCTTGGGGATGGCGCTTAGCTCCTATCAAGTAGCAGCATTGACAGTGACTGCACACGAAACAGGTGTACAACTAAAAAGCGAAATTCACGAAATCCACGAAATCCATCCACTGTCACGAAATCCACTGTCTAGCGAAATCCACTGCCTAAAGAGCGAAATCCACGAAATCCACTCACGTACTACAAAATCCACCTCTCTATAGCCAAAACTAATTAGCGAAATCCACTGCATTCGGCGACTGTCATACGAAGGCTACTTGTCATACTACTTACTATATCTACATGCTGTTCTGTACTTCTCCTTCGCGAATAAAATGAATGATGCAATGACGAATGAGATTAAACGATCTAAAGCTGCCTTTTTAATAATACAAATGTGCTAGAAAATGTACAAACTTGGAACGTTTAAATTTTACTTCCCAGTGGACATATTTGACCATGTGACGTCACTGGCGAGAGCTTCTCGTAGTAGTGTCGACTGTCGAAGAACTGGCGGCGGGGCCACTTCATTAGTGTGTCATGGCGGTTACTCGCACGTGGTGGCAGCGCCTTCATTTCGACCGCTCCATTGGCGACACTACTTAGAAATCAACTCTGCCTAAAAACCCGTTAGTATGAACTATGAACTCTAAACACGGTGTTTAAACGTGAGTTTTCACTGCGGTACCGTAGTGTTACAATGTAGGTCTACTACCACCAATGAAATGTATTTCAGTTGTTGTTAGTGCCTGTCCAGTGTCCATTCATAGTCGCCGAATGCCGTGGATTTCGCTAATTAGTTTTGGCTATATAGAGGTGGATTTCGTAGTACTTGAGTGGATTTCGTGGATTTCGCTCTTTAGGCAGTGGATTTCGCTAATTAGACAATGGATTTCATGACAGTTACTGGATGTCGTGGATTTCGTGAATTTCGCTTTTTAGGCAGACCCCTCGTACAACACAGCTGTAGCTCGTGTTGTTGGTTTCATGCCATGTCTACACTAGATTCTAAGCATTTAACTCGTCTGTTCTGTCTGACTTGCACGCAGGTGATATTGACGTTGAAACGCCGTACTTGGACAGTCGTATCTTCAGCGCACGCGCAGAATCAGCCAGCTACGTCGACGACACGCTGTCGTCTGTTAGGCGGTAAGTGTCCCACCGTCTCTATGTAGTCATTCTCTGGTGGTCAGTGTGTTTGGTCTTTGTCTGGATTTCTGTATTGAAAACAGTGTGCAGTGCAGCGTGTCCGCTACGATTGTGTGTTGTGGCGTGAAGTCGATACAGGTGGCGCCAGTGTCCGTGGAAAGGGCGCAAGTGTCGCGTGATGATTCCGTTTGAGAAGATGCGTGTTCCACTGGCGATCTGTCATCCAGTCGTCATAGCAGTCCTTGTACACAATCGGTGAGTTACCAGCATGTTATACTGCAATGTTGAAACGTCTGTATCATAGATAACTTGAGACTCGGACACAGCTCTGGTGATCTAAGTGGTAGTGTAGTGTAGGTGATGATAGAGAGATAAGGAGACTGTATGCTAAACTGCATCAGATTGTGTCATTTGACATACACAAAACAACCGTGTTTACTGTAGCTGGAACAAGGTATGGCATACAGGCCATAGGAAGAGTTAGTAGGAGCCAGTCCATTTCCTGAAGCTCTGCTTTATTCAACTGTTTGTAGTTTATTCAGTGTGTGAGTCATCAAAACAATAACACGGAGTCGACATTGCCAGAAGCCAGAACGGGGTAAGGTGTTTAGAGGTATATACTCCTCAACGCTGGGAGTTTTGTCTGAAAGTCTCATTTCTGGTTGTATTTTTAAAGATCACAGACTTAATTAGTAAAGTGTAAATTTATCTATATAGCACATTTTCATAAAATAATCTCTAATGCGCTAAGTACATCTTGTCACTATTTCGCAAAAAACTGATTTTTTAGCTGATGCCTGAAAATGTTGAGACTCAAGAGCTGAGTCACAAAGACTGTATAGCAGCGAATTCCAGGTCGATGGGCCCACAACAACAAAATACTGATGACCATAACTGTCCATTCGATAATGCAGAACGATCAACTTCCGCTGACCGGCGGCTTGCAGATGTTGACGACCAGCGACGTCAGCTGTTTATGTGCAACTGTTCATCAGGTATTGTGAGCAATATGTCAGCCCCCAAAATTAGATATGCTGACGAGGGCACTCTCAGTCTCTCCCAGTAACCTTCGCCCTGTTCTGTTGCACTGTTTAGGGTTTTCCTGTGTCATGTTTGGTTTCTAGGGACGTCGATGGTGAGCCAGTCAACTTGGAGGACAGCATCTGTGAGCAGATCCTGTCTGCGGCCGAAGCTCTGCCGTACGTGGAGCTTGGTGACAGTGCTCTGCCTGCTGGCACCAGTAGCTATGACATTGACATGGACCGAAGCACGCCAGCCAGCTCCGACCCTGATGTCGTCCAAGTCAGTCACTTAACAGTCTGTCAACAGATGATGTGCGTATGTGTTGTATGTAGCTACATAAGTGATGATGAGTATTGTTATCAAAAGAACTGACAAGTCTAGGCTAACATACTCTTCTTTCAAACGTCATCTTAAGAAGACACACTACATTGTGCTTCCAATTCATTGTTTTTTTTACGCGTTGACTCTGCTTGCATTCTTGCAGTTGGTTTCAACTTCATGGCTTTATCATTTGGAGGAACTAGTTAAGCACTGTCATGTCTGCGTCGACTATGCTGAAATAATTGGTTATCGGTGACTGTTTCTGGTCAGTAAATTGTAATTACGTAGCTATAGTCTACAGAGTATAGAGTGATGAGATGTACTGGTGAATTAGTGAAGAGCATTCAACAATAAGCTTACCTTGTTTCCTGGCCGAGTGTCATAAATGGCGACTGAACCTGGGTAGTTTTGTTTTGCCTTGTTTGCCTTTTCTGGGTTGTGTTTAGTTTCTGTATTGTCTGTATTTTGTCTTTTGTCTTGTATTTTCCAGCGTGAACCAACGTTAATGGCACTGTATAGCGTAATTGTGATGATGTGCCATTAAGAATCTACTCACTCATGTACACTAACATTACGTATTTATAACATTAGACAGTGTGTGTTGTGGTGTGTGTAGGTGCATACAGTAGCAGAGCATCAGATGTCAGCGAGTGTCGGCGTGGATGTGACGGCGGCGACACCAGGTCACAGCGACGACTGTTCAACCGACGCCGATCTGCGTGTTGTGTATCTGGCGACAGCAGCCGACACGTCATGTGTCAACCGTGATGAGCACACTCTCACAGGCGCTGTCAGCATCGGCGAAGTGTCGCCGCCGCATCTCATCATGGACATAGACGGTTCAGACAGCGACAACGACGATGACGACACCTCGCAGCATTTGCAACGAAACTAGCTAGTCTTTCGATGTCATTATTGTCTAGCCGTTGCCGATCGTCGCGTCATTTCGGCGACAAACGTCCGTACTCAAAGAATAGTTATCGATGGTAGATAGACCGTCGGCATGTGATCACAAGCCCATGTGATCTGACTGTTTGTAGCTAAGCAACTTCCTGTAAACTTTATGGAGTATTTTGTTTTTAAATACGGACGGAGTATTCTGAACGATAGTCATTTATGTGCTAAATTTTGTAACTAAAATTACTTGTTATATATGAACTGATTATAATAATATGTATATATTACACCATGTCCGGAAAAAAATGGTACCAATTGTGTTTCATGCATAACTTTTAATTTTTTGATGGAATGTCGTTAAGGTAATGCCATAACAGGAAGAGTCCGCCACATGTAATCAGTGTTACGAATTTTACCTTGTTGTGAATTAAATGATCGTCATGTATTAAAGCACAACATTATAACTGACAACTGCAATAAAATCAGACTGGACTGTCAGCCTATGACTAGTCACTGAAGGCTTCAAAGGCCACAGATATGCACCGCACGAATCATCATCATCATTATTCGGCATGCACCATCAGTGCGTAGCACGAATACAATGTCATAGTTAAAAGCAGAGCTTGAAAATGACCACTGGCCGTCCTGAGACAAACTGAGAGACGACGACACCACTGACTCACTCTGTGCGAGCCATCTCCTAGTCACCCCATATTAGTGTAGACGACTGGGAATTATGTGTTATGTGTATCTTTTAGCATGTACTATTTCGTATTTATGTGTGTATTTTGTTGTTTGCATTTTCTGGGTTTTCCTTTGTAGCTTTTTCCTTCAGTACTTTGATACTGTTGGTTGGGTCTTTTGACCTGTAAAAACCGTCTCCCGTATAACCTATACTGTGTGGCGGGGACGTAAAACACTGCTCAATCCAATCCAATTATAGTACGCTCGTGAGACTGCACTGTGTCGACATATGCAACAGTCCGGGCCGCCTGTTACCAGCTCACCGATCAACAGAACCAATTTATCGATATTTTTATCAACAAGTGATTCAATCTGCCGAGTGTACAATTTCTGTTGGGAAATACTTTCAAAAAATATCTGAAACCTTAATGCTGTCTCAATAACTGTATCAAATCATCTTGTGAAAACGGATTTTCCATGAAGTCACACTTACGTCGTCATTGATAATAATAATGCCGACAATTTCTAACGCGCCATAACATGATGAAGTCATTATGTAGTGTCGTGCAATTAGTGATGGTACTTTTTATATTTTTCAGTTACCTTTAAGGTCAACATGAATTGTGCCAGAGATCGCTAAATATTTGACTTTGTCAAGTTATGCCTATAATTCTACTGGTTCCATTTTTTCATTACATGGTGTATATAATGTTCTGTACTAGCTGTTGCAGCATGGACGGCGCCATCGGTACGGCATTTTTGAGTGGTAGTCTACGGCAAAGCAACGATTTGCTGTAGCATGTTTGGTCCCGATTTGAGTTCAATGTTTAATCTGCATGAAATATGGTTAGTTGGTTCTTGGGGAAAATCACTTAATTTGTTGATCAGACTTTAATGCTAAAATTCGTCAAAATCAGTTTCTGATGGGGCTCTGCCAAACTGCACTCGGGGAGCTTACAGTGCTCGCCTCAAGCCCCCTAGCTGGACAAAAGGGAGCTTACTTGTAAGGGAGTGAGGGGGAGTTAGACGAGAGGGCAGGGGGGGGAGGGGTAAAATCCACACCAACTTTTACAGCATGGTGCCACCCATGCATTGCAGGACAAACTGATGCATTTGCCATTTCCGGCAACAAATATAGTTGATCTTGTAAATGGTCATACCTTGGTTGTTAAAGTTGTGAATATATTACGTTTAGTTTTTGTTAGTTGTATCGCTGTATGTTGTGAGACAAGCAGTTGTTGCTTTGTGTCAGCATATTCTTTAGCCTGCCCACCACGTACGTGTACATTGCTAGTTGTGTACTAACTGCGTTAGTGTTGGGAATTGGTTACAAGTTTGCTTTGCTTTGTGTGACTCATCACAGCTAATTGTGACGTTGGAATCTCTAGTCTTGTAATCGTTCAGAGAGCAGGTTGAGATGTCATGTTTTGGAGTGAATATTTACAGGCTGATGTACAGTACAACTCAGCCCACATTCTCGAAACTTCTTAGGAAAATCTTAGGAAGATTTCTGATCTGAGACAATCTTTGACGATATCTGTGAAAGCACTAACCAGACATAATTTCACTCTGCTTACTAATTAAAGATTTAACAATGTCGCGTAATAACATCCAACAATATGTGAAAAAACAAGAGTTAATTACCATTATTGTTGCAGCATTATTTCCTAATTCGAGATTAGTGCTTTGCTGAATATTTTCCTATGATTTTCCTAAGATAAGAAATCTTCCTAAGGTTTTCCTAAAAAGTTTCGAGAATGTGGCTCCTGGTTATAAAGTTTGCAAGTCAAGAGATCGGCCGCAAAGATCGTCTAAAAAATGACCTTTATGTGTGTCGGGTGTGACGCTAAAACCCTACTCAGCTCAACACATTGATGCAAGTCAAAGCTTCGGTTAGATGGCGAATTCCAATACTAGAGTTTGTTGTGGTTGCTAGCTAATTCAGTGGATTGTTTTATGTGCTAATCTCCCAGTGAGTATGATGTCTATTGTATGCTGGCTTCGTTCCGTTTATGCAATGTATGCTTGGTCCTTGTTATATGCTGTGAAGTATGACTGTTTGCCATCTGAATCATACTCAGTCTAATTCTTTTGTTCAATTCTGTTTTAATGCGTGCTGTTTTAAGCTTACATTTTACAAGACATTTTATGGTGACTGTCGGGTGGTCTGAAGACAGGCATTTTTGAAGTGTTGTTACAACTTTTTAATTGTTACAGTTAGAAACAAGCTCCACAATGAATCCTGCTCAGTGTAGAATCAGAAAACGGATAGAAAAATATACCAAAGTTTGGCGAGGTATGCAACGGTTCAGTGGTGTATAGTTGGCGAGGGGGCCCCAGGGGGCAGGGCCCCCCCCCCCCAGCTCTTCCTAGTGAGATTGATGATCCCTGATCCTTCCGTTCAATAACAGTGTGGCTCCCAAGACTCAAGAGTGCCCAAAATTAGCTAGATATCGTAGTATCCTTCCTAATACCATCTGCTTCCTAACAGACAAAATACACATTTTATGGTTTTGCTGTTGACCCTTTGCTGGTGTTGTTTAGCAATGTAGAAATGATAACCTTAAGCCTATGACACGTCTGAAAGTTTCTTGCAAAAGTCACTTGCACAGGTAAGTTTTGCTAGGGTGTATGCATATGTGTAATTAGTGTTTTCTTTGTGTTCTTTGGGTTGTTTTCCTTTTACAGCTTTCTCCTTCAGTACTTTGATACTGTTGGTTGGGTCTTTTGACCTGTAACTAGAAATACGTTCTATGGAACGCGGTATCTGTCCCATTGCTGTGTTCTATTTTGCATTAAAACGTTCTTTCTTTAACATTTTAAAACGTTATTGGTCAACAAAGGTGCCAATGTTACCAGGGGCGACATTCTCGAAACTTCTTAGGAAAGGTTTACGGAGATTTATTATCTTAGGAAAATCACAGGAAAACATATGGTAAAACACTAATCTCGAATTACGAAATAAAAACGCAGTAATAATTGTAATTAAGACTTATACCTCTGCGTCATGTTGGATGTTATTACGTCATGTTGTTGTTAGTAAGTAGAGCGGAATTACGCCTGGTTAGTGTTTTCCCAGATATTGTCAATGATTGTCCTAAGATAAGGAAACTTCCTAAGATTTTCCTAAGAAGTTTCGAGAATGTGGGCCCAGACCACACCACAGCAGCATGACAGCCATATCATATTCACATCAGGAGTCACTCATGTCCTAATGTCGTCAACTCTGTCAAGCAAACACACAACTTGCAGAAGTCGACAAAAATACAAATTCATCTTTGTTACCAGTCTCAACAAAGCCAACAAACCATCACTGCCAAGAGATGTCTGTTTTAACTAGGGCTGTACCGAATATACTATTCGTACTCTATTTTGGTCCAAATAGTACGCCGAATAGCGTATTCATATTCGGCCGAATAGTTCTGCAAAAAATACACTGAATACGAATAATAGTAGTCACCATGCGGCTATTGCTCGCTTGCTCCTGCACAAAGCCTCGAAAGCAAACTCTCTCATGAGCCAGACATTCTAAACAGTTACTGTTAGTATGCCTCTCCATAGGAGACAGCGGCCCACAGGTGTCAGGTAAGTCATTAGAACATGTAGACTAGTATGCTCAGACAAAAAGAATATGTCTGACGGCTGAAAATGTCGAAGGCTTGGTTTTTCCTATGGCAAATTTGAATAATTTTGGACATTAGTTAGAACTTAGTTGGTTGTTATAGCATTATATGCTATAAC
>Ga0056114_1001217_pt1 | contig 11282 bp, 5 predicted proteins | sample WorMetHERISLAND1_FD_77005 | JGI IMG/M metagenome (GOLD analysis project Ga0056114, IMG submission 77005) | Marine gutless worms symbiont microbial communities from Max Planck institute for Marine Microbiology, Germany - Olavius loisae HERON... ...
GTTTTCCATCCAGCTGGATGTTGTAAGCAGTGGGCTGTCGTGATTACGATGCTCGTCGGTTTGCCCGAGTTACAAAACATTATTACAGAAACGACTTGTGAAGTGAGGATGTTGCTGAGAGTTAAGTTGCTAACATCACAGACCAGATCCGCATCGTCGGCAATGATGGCGAGTTGGACGTTGCGCAGACGATCAACCGCTGAAACCGGCTTTGATTTTCCGCCATTCGCACCTGTTCAATATCGATCACCTTACATGACTTCCGGCATAAGAAAAGAACCAAAACACTCAGCAGTAAAACTCGGCGTCCAGTCCACCTTACGAACTATGCATCTGAATGTACGTACGTATAGGCCTACGCTATATGAATATTAGGCTTCTCTTCCTCTACGGACCGAGTAAAATCGCAGTACGAGGTACTTAGGGATCTGTAGCCTATAGTTCAAACGGTTGTTGTCATTAGTGAAAGTTTTTCTAGTGAAAGTGTGTTCTGCATCCAGTAACAGGCAGCCAGTATTCATAAGATGAGCTTGAATATTCTGTAAGCGATCTAATGACGCTATGCAACTCAGAGAATGCCGACGTAATAACTATCACAAGTCACAACAGTGTATAGGCCTATACAGGTAAAAGTCATTGTTTACCTTTACGGGGCGCCGCCATGGTAGCCACCTAACGCACCTAATCACACATACCGTACGAGTGTGCTCTGATTACTGCTCGCCGGTGAACGGTGCCGCTGTCACGTGCTCAGCCTACCTGCCTGCTAGCCCATAGGCTACCTGTGTTTACTCACAGCACAGGTAGCGCCCAAACTCACGCCACCCACACTGATGAGAAAACAACGTCTTCGTCTTGACTGACGCTCGAAAGAGGAGTGCAAGATGACAGAAAATAGCAAGCAGTTGGTTGATAGCCAATATCAAAAGAATTCATTATGCGCGAGAACGTGCTTAGCGCGCTGCGCTATCGCCCGTCAGTGGGTGGCCAGCTTGATGAGCTTTTTGCCTTTCTGGTAGCCCTCCTTTAGTTAACAATATTATTGTGCTATGTTATTATGTTACGTTGTTACGGTGAAATAAACTTTACACCACACGGTAGCCCCATCCCTCTAGTAGTCTAGTTTTTGCTGGGTAAGTTTCATCCAGAAATTCTAAAGCAGTGAGCAGTGACGTCAAACAAGGGGAGAGTTGGTAAAACAAGCCATCTTCTAGCTTTAAACGTCAATATCTCGAAAACGTTAAGAGATACGTCCAAAGACTAATAGGAAGTCGCATATGCGCTTTCGATTAACAAAAAAGAATTGATCGATGACCTTGACCCGCTGTGTCCGAATTCTCTCGGAATTTTGCAGACGGACGGGCAGAGTGAGAAAATTTTGAAGTGACGTAGGATTTGTTAAATTTGCTGCGACATGATTAAGGTAATGTTTACACCATTAGACTGATTAGGATGAGGCAGACGGAATGAAGCAGGAAGCTGATTCCAAAAGGCAGGGTGATCCATAACAATGATTCGTAGACACGCAGGCGGTCGAATGAGACTGATGAATGACGATAGTGAGTGACTAAACAGCAATTGTTCTCTCAATCACTGAATGGTGACCACTGAACAGTTACATCTTGATCATTATTAGATCATTTGCACATGATTGTATTACGTATCTAATGATTTTTTTTCAACGAATCAGTTATGGAGTTGTGCTTTTGGTTTTTGGACTTTAGTCTTGGTCCACTCAAAGTCTTAGTCTTGGGACTGAACATCCTGGTCTTAGTCTGGCCCATCTGCGACTTGACAATTTTGGAAATAAGAGCACTGTGATGAGGTCTACATGCACATAATTAAAAGTAATGGACTGAGCTAGGATCACGGATCTTATCAATTTGTAGCTCTCAGTCCAATAACGAGGAATTCACTCTCGGACATATGTATGGTTGATTTTCAGTCAGTGAGGAATAGATCTCAACTCTCAAAATTACTACTACATAAAGTAACTTAATGCTGTGAAACACTATGATAAAAACAACAGTGTAATTTAATCTTATCACTTAATGCTTGAGTTATGTACACACTGCAGGGGTGAAACTAGGCTTCTTTGTCGCCTCTTAATATTTTAATAAGTACCTTTACTACAGCAGGTTACCTACACCCAATAAGTAGGCGTTTTGGTTGCCAGCGACATCAACAATTAACAATTACTGATAACCATTTCAACTACAACAAACAAGCTATTGTTGTTGCCACATCAAAAACGTTACTGCCACGTTATAAGCCTCATATACTGTAAAACACTATATTTTAGCTGCATCTTAATATGGAGATTCTGGTGTTTAAATTTCGTTGTATTTTAATTTGGCGTTTTTTTCACGGTGTACTTTTCAAGGTAAAGTTCCAAGTAACTTTAGCCATATGAACAGAATTGTGCCTTACCGTCTGTAAGTACTAGGCCTATTCAGTGCATGTTTGCAGATTTAGTGATGGGCAATCCAAATTTTTGCAGGTATTTAATTTCGCGACTTTATGCTATGTATAAATATACATACTCAGAAGTAAAGTGATTTCGCCGAGCGAAAGACTTTAGACCAAATTTACAGTCTAAGTACATACTTAGACACCAAAGTCTGGACTTTAATTTTTGACATCCGGCCGGGCACTCTGACGCTCATCCCCGAGTGTCAGAGTGCCTGGATGTCACGAAAATTAGATGCACACGAAAAATTAGTGTTTTACAGTAATTGGCAGACAGACTTAACAAAATAACTAGAAATATGTGAAGCTCCACGGATGGCAGGATCCTATGCTATGTATTATGAAGCATACGAAAGACCAGATAATATTTGGTGCACTTAATTAATTAACATAATATAGATATTAATGTATCTAGTCAACGTTTGCTTACACAACATAAAATTCCATACACAGCTGGCACATGAATTTAAGACGTAGACATTTATAACATATATGATGAAATCAGACTTGACACGCAAATACTAGAATACAATACGATTTATACATAAATAAAACAACATTAACGAGATTTTGTAAATATCAGACATCACATGACATCAAGCCAGTCTACATAGTCTTTTTACCATTATTCCACTGAATGGTTGCGGCTGTAACCTTTATGTATCTGGGAAATTTCTAACTCATTAGACAATGGCAATTTAGGACAAAATCTTGGCAGTTTCAGCATCAATAACATTGTTCACCATGAAACAGTGAAGCTTTAGCCAAATTCTTCATACGAATAACCAATAACTCAATCATAGTTAACAGTTTATAATACATATTGCAGTTATTTAAATATGCATACGATTATTAATAACTGGGAAACCGGTGAGACATTATTAAAATATGACCTGGCTAATATGACACAATACGCCTATGTTTAGTTGGTCTCTGTCTTGCATACACACAGATCACTGTAATCTTCATTTAGGACGAAGCACAGATGTGCTGTGGAAGCCAACCAGATTAGCAAAGCTATAAGACTAAACAGCAGTGTGCTTACTCTCGCGGCAGCAAATTTCATTCCTAATTGCCTGTTATCGCCCTGAATTTGTTTCCCAGCGCACTGCAAAATGGCTCTGCTACAATGTTGCGGTGTCAATGTGCATGGATGAATGGATGGATAGGATTTAACGGCATTTAAAGCACGCAAGTAGTGGCTATATCATGCCCGAGGAAGTTTAAAAGTTTATTAGTAAGGCCAATGGCGTGTATAAAAGAGATTATGCATTTAGGATGATACTGTATGTGAGATTACCACAGAAACAGGCAAGTGTTCTTCTCCACAAAGGCAACAACTACAGATTGGAATGACGTGGCTGTTTAGGAAGAATTTAATGGATGGCTTCCAAATATTATACTATACCAGTGTAACTGTCCATTAAGATCACAGTTCATGTACAGGAAACATTAGCTACAATGCCGATATGCTACATATATACTGTTCAAAATAAATAAACCTTATGCACCACGACACGAATGAAATTATGTGAACATAGAACCGACCACAACAATAAACAGTTGAATACCTAGGTACGCGGATGGCGTTAATATTTACTGAGACAATAATGAATGCGTTGGCACAGATACTGTTTAGGAAACCAGCAAAGCGAGTAATACATCGCGAGTGTCGGCAAAAACTAGGCTTATACCATTACCATGCACAACACAGACAACAGAAACTTTATCTCCGATCTTATTTTACCGTAGCAATTGTCAAAATGAGACAACATAAACGAACAGCTATGAACTCGCAGATGAAAGACAATGATAATATCAGCCTAATTCATTGCTAATGCACGTGACCAACTGTATCCGTGAGTTATCGGCGAAGGTGGTATCCTGCACCAGTACAAATACGCCCGTTATTCTGGACCGAACGTCATCTGCCCTGGACCACCTTTCTTCATATACCGCCGATATTTCTTGTACCGCGAGTCGTGTGCCAGCTTAGCTTTCGTTTCCTCCTCTTTCTGCATCTTCCAGTCCTACAAGCAGATCTCACCATTACACTGACGTCACTAGTATTAACCCCTGACGCCCACTGTTGCCATATGGGTATGGCTATAAAGCATCCTGTGTCTGCAGACCGGGTTAAGCCGTCATTTGTAATTGTTGACATCTGGGCACTCTGACGCTCAGCCCCGAGCGTCAGAGTGCCAGGATGTCAACAATTACAAATGACGGCTTAACCCGGTCTGGCATAGGATGCTTTACAGCTGTACCCATTATGGCAAAAGTGGGCGTCAAAGGGTTAACATGGTCACGAAATTTGCGGAACCTTAACAGATTTTGATATTCTCCGTACATGTGTATCAAGAGCAGCTCCACGGCACAAGTTTGAATGTATACTGACAGCGAATGCCACACAGAAACATAATGAATGAACCACGAATCCACAACATCCTCCAGAAATAGCTGAACAGTTCTGAGCCAAGTCCTGGCAGTGTGCGGTTGTCGAACCCCAGTCATCCTAGCGTACATCGTATAGCCCATGATATGGGGACACATGGGTAGTCCATCTATTCCTCGGGGGGAGGGGGGGGTTACAGGATCCCCTCTTAACCAGACAAACGATGTAAACACTGCAATGAATCACACTTTTCAGTCCACAGTCATTTTTTTACTTACTGCAAATTTCTTCGGGTTCCACAGTTCTAGGTCAATAAATTCTTCTCTTTCGTGATCTTCCAAAGCCTACAACACAACAAAAATTCCATTTGATACACAAACAATACATAAAGTAAATTTCACATTGCATTTCCATTATGAAAATAGTTATTGATTTCAATTCAAATTAATATTGAGGCTTTGACATGAATTTCAATTCAGATATGTTCTTTTCTGGCATGCCACACTAGGAGTACATAGCACCAAACGCAGACATCAGTCTCCAGGGTGGGCAATTCTAATTAACTGATTGCATGGATTTCAATTACAGTAACTGAAACTTCTGTGTTAAGAGTTTGTCAGGCGATGTCATGCCATATAAATCTACTTTTTCTACGCAGATCATCGCTCAGTGAGTTCCAGGCAGTTGGGCCGGTGATAGCAAATGCCCGACACCCATACGAGATGAGACTGTTTCGAGGCACGAGGTAATGATGCCTGGCAGAACAAAGATGTCATCGACTGGCCACATCAGAGTCTGGAATGCAGTATCCATCAGGTACCAGGAAGCTTTGTGACAAAGGCAATTATGCACCATGGACACTAAGACACTGCGAAAACCACTTTGTGGCAAGACTGTTCAGTGTCCATTTATCGACATGAGTAGCGAAGATGTCTTAGAGACAAAATGACTACGTCAATACTGACACAACAGCTACATGTTAGCAGGTCAATTTGTAGCATGCATTGTCGTAGGATCCCTAATGAATTACTCAGTGGCAAAGTGTGATCTACCTCCCACTGTCGTTGACTTAGCTTCAAGTTCCGTCGGATGACATAATGCCGCGCCTCTTCATCATACTCGTTCCTCATGATGCTGTATTTCCACAACCAGTGACCATACCAGGCCACGTAGCGCATGATGTGGTAAGGCAGAAGGACGAGCTGCAGCCACAGAATGTCAAGCACGCTTGGCTTCTGATAGCTGCCGCTGCCGAACCACACAACATGTCTCAGATACTTAACTATCTCAACTCAGTTTATTTAAACGCAGTTGCCGAAAGACTAAAAGAGATACAGTAGAATACATGGAGAAGAATAAACATGCCGTAGGACTAAAAAATGCAGTAGGACAAACATATAAAAATACATCAAATAGTCTAATGATAATATTCTTAAAACACTGCTCATCCCAAACAATTGTATACAAATGCCAATATACAGTGCAGATAGTACTATTTTATGTATCTTATTATTGATATTTAGCCAGGGCATAGTGGAAAAAAAGAGACCAAATCCCTCACTACACACCAGCATGCCAGTTTTACTGTCTAACAAACAAATAAAAAAAGTCAAAGAGATGTTAATGCGATGTCAATTTAGTTAATTTAGATGTTAATTTCACGTGTTTGCTGAGAATGCCCGTGGATGAATTTGCACCAGATTTGGCATGGGGTTCAACTCATCGACGTAATCACCAGCAAAATTTTTTATAGCAATCGCTTCGTGGATTTTGATTCCACAACAGTCAAAGTTCACCCTTGTCCATTCCACTGACTTGCATTATCACTGTTAAAACAATGCCGCGCTGCCCGCGATGAGCCTAGATTACCATGCTCAGTGATTCAGAAACGAACTTTTTGGTTTTTGCAGAGTTAGAGTTTATATAAGCCAAATGCTCTTCATCAAAAGACAGTAACCTGCTGTGAGACACGTAAGTTCAACTATGTACTGAACAAAATAAGCCAAAATGACTCCAGTCACACAAAAGCTATCAGTGGCAACCACGCATCAATGTTCATTGAATCAGCTTTCAATAAAATTGAAAAAGAATTTAATAGCATGAAATTAAAGCAACTATATTTTTTATCAGTATGAAAATGTACAACTACATCACACATACAGCAAACATTAATTGTACAATACCATATACAGTCCGCGAACAAAAACACAATATTTTATATAAATATTTTATTTAATACATTTTACTATACAATATAAAGTTCACACAACGTGAATTTTACGAAAGAATCGTCTTCCATTTCTTTCAGTATGTTGGCTATAGTGGTTAACTATAACTATAGTAACTATAGTGGATGGGGCGACTTTGCGGCAACCCACCTAAAAAAAGCTCCACCAGAAATCTTAGAGGTTTGCTGCGATAACCACGAGTCATTGTGGAAAAAGTTCGACAAGAAGACACTGAACTGACTCACCGAATGTCCATCTTTTCACGAATAATTGTCTTTAAGACTTCTTCCTCTTCTATTTTCAACTCTTCCTATAAAAAACATTTACGTACATAGAACGGTTAATGTCAATATGTACATTAATCATCGTTATTACTTACTTATTTACATGCAGCAGCATTTCAGCAATTTCAAAAAATTTAATATAATATTAATAATAATAATCTGACTTGTATAGTGCCAGTATGTGCTAAAAGACTTCAGTGGCGCTTCGTATAAAAGAAAAATACTCATGGAGTTAATATGAGGACCAGTAATGCTGCAAACAGGACAGTCGTGGTAACACCAGCAGCAGCAGTGCCAAAACCCAGCACATTATCAAACTGAAATAATGTACAACCTTTTACCTTGGTTTTTGTCTTGTCTTTTTTCTTCTTATTGTCGAGTAAACCTTCACTTTTAGCGATCTGTTGAGCCTTCATGCGATACTGAGGCATAAGCACAATGTGGTCGATGGCAAACCGATAATTGTTCCACGCACTCAAGTACTGCAAATTCACCCGCAAACGTATCACACAAACACAACGCACGATAGTTTCAGATTTACAGACATACTCGGAGAAAGTTCAAGCTATGTATCTCCGCAAAAATACACTAACAGCATAGTACTCCAAAAATATATCCTACCAAAATAAATTGCCATTATTATTATTATTATTATGCATACTCAAAATTTTGCCACATGTCATCAACTTCAGGTAATTAATATGTAATGCAATTAGCAAAGAATGGCTGCACATAAGCACTGTGGTTTGAGAGCAGAAAAATGATGTTGCCAAAAAGTCCGATGGGCAGTCTAAACGCCACCAGGCATAACACATATTCATTCAGCACGGAACACCAGAGTGCAATTATCATACTATTTTCCAACTGCTTTGAATGAATGACAATATTTTACAGGCAACGAGATTAAAAAGCAGTAATCAACGTACTGAATAAATATTGAATATAATTATTATGGCTACAGCAACATCACCAAAAAGCAAAACGTGCCTGGACAACAGATATGACTGAAATTGTCACCACGATAACAATCCGCACATCAACTTTTGGTGCCATTCGCCGTCGATAATATTTGTAATAGTTGAAGTAGTATTCATCTGTGACAACAAGGCACTTCAATTCACTAATCACACAGCAAACTGACTGAAAACTCATCAACAAACCCATCACTAACCATGCATATGCAGCACAAGTCAAACTCAAGGCCGCTGCTATTAATAGCCAACACAGGTCGTGAGACAAGGCTGTTTACTTCCGGTGTGGGGCGCCATTTTGTTTCCACTGGTCGTTGATTTAATGGTTATACAGATGTTCATAGACAGTTTGTTTACTAAATAATGATGTAAATATTGTAAGTAATGCTAACTTACTGCAGTATACGTATTCATAATATATTGTTTATTTATTGTAACTTATATATGGCACCATGAAACAAAACGGCACCCATGCACTGCTTCCCAGCAGCCTAACTGGTCACACAACCTGTGTTTACAATTAACAGCACTGGCCTTGATCAGATCAAACTAGATAGCCTACTCAAAAAGTGAATCCAGTGTTAATGTTATCAATCTAAGCCTGAACGTTCTGCGTTATTTTCAGTGTATTTACAGAATTACTGATGCATAACATACCCGGATGATCAAGCATATAGTCGTAATCCCTTCTGGTATCTTCGTCCTTTAAAGTCTGCATAAAACACATTTTTTTGTTTCAACAATGAGTTGATCAGTGATGCTGTTGTGAGAGCATTGCAATTTGCCGTAGCACTGAACAGCCATGCAGAGATAACTCAATACATTAAAACAGACAAAAAACAACTCAATGTTCATCAACAAAGCATCTAGTTACAAGCATCTTCATTGTTGATAGGTGCTAGCAAAGAAAGTCGAAATGCACGAAAATCAGAAATTCAAAACCCATTACATAGTGATTAGACGCATGCGATAACCTGAGAGATGTAATATATGAAGTCCATGTTAGATGAATAAGGCCGTAAAACAAATCGCTGAATCCCAACTAAGTAGCCATTGCTTCTAAATAAAGCTACTCACAGTAGCGCTCTAGACAGCTGTCAGTCAGTGAAAAACAGTCTAATTAAGGGCTTAATTTACCATATTTAAGTTGCAAAATTAATCAGGATTAAATATATAAATCTCCATTCGATAGCGGAAATCAAAGTACGTAACAGTCGTACTTCGTAAGCTGTGGCTATCTTTCGGAACATAACTGCGGCAGCATCTTTTTCCTCCTTCAAAGTAAACAAACAATAATTCAGCTGTAAAGTAAGAGAAACATAAGAAAAGAACTGAATGACACAAATATTAATTATGAAACAATATTTTACCGGACAAAATTTTCACGTTAATGTTTGTGCAAGTATTACACAGTTTCTGTATGAAATAAACAGACTTTACAACATCCTTACGTTTGTACATTCTCTGGTTCATCTGCATATCAAATAAGACGTCCCCACATCGTCCATATCTATGTATTGCTACACAGGAAGGAGCCAAAATTTACACAGCTACATAACATCAAATGATGTTGAACAATGTTGCAATACAACATTATGGCAGAGAAGACACTTCAAATGGCTGTAATGCTGTTTAATCTGCAATATGAGCAGCTTCTTCAAATTAATATCATTTAAGTCATTTTAAGTTCCACATCTTTCGACCAAGCTCGGTGTTTCCCAAATGCTACACAAAACACTAGCCAAGAAGATCTTAACAGCTTTCCCTTGATTTTCCCTCGAAGAACTGGAGGAGACCACTGGGATGTCCTCCTACTACGTGGATGAAGACTATCCAGCAAGACCTGAAATCCAATAACCTATCCCTGAATGAAGCAGTTGACGTGGCTCAGCATCGTCCACTCTGGAGACTGATGTCTACGTTTGTTGCTACGCACTCCTAGTGGTGCATGCATGCCAGAAATGAATGAATGAATGAATTCGATCGATCACAGTTTCCAATAATTTGACGTTAGTATGTCTCTGCTTTGTACAGCTTCCACAATATTAACACTGCTTCACCACATGCTGCCTGCCTATCACCGTCAATGGTTGGTTGACTAAAGATTAACACCATTATCCATAGTTTAGTATTTATGTTCAACACACAACAAAAGCTCCTACCTCTGTCTTGTGCATATCGGGATGCCATTTTCTCGCCAGCTGTCGATATGCTTTGGCAATTTCTCCCTAAACGACAAAAGCCATTGCATATCCCCGAAATGTTACTGCAAGGAAATCAAATATCGAGCATGCTCCACTGGTCACCGTTAAACCAACAGTACTCTTTCAAACGTGACAGGAACAGTATAACGCAAGGTGAGACTTAAGCACAAAGCATTGAAAATTGTGACAGTTCAAAGGCCTTCATTCAGTGAGTAGATTACAACTGTACCAATGCAGCAGTGATTATAGATCACTGTTACAGATAACAAACACAGAATGCTGTTCTTAGACCATTGTTAGAGAATACGTTTTCCACGTTTTTAAATCCAAAAAACGTGACTTTTTACGTTTTTCAAGCGTCGTGTCAAAAAACTAAAAAGCATTGCAATTATCCAGTCATATGGTATGCTATGTATTGAATTAGCGTCAGTTTTGTATTGTTTAGTTAGCACGCTTGTTGTGTGACTGACTATTCAGTGCCAAATTGTTCGTTGTTGATTAAAAATATGTATGGCCTTGGTAAATGCTCGAAGGACAACAAAACTGATTGAGGGTGGTCATCACCGTGGTTTTCAGGCCTATAGACCTACAGGGTGGGCCAAATTAAGTGACACCACTTTACATTTTTGCTTGTAACAAATGCATGCATCAATAAAATTTTATGATTTTTGGCATAAATAAACTACATAAAGCAGCAAACGAGATGGTGTTAACTTTATAACTTTATCTCA
>Ga0056114_1001218_pt1 | contig 11282 bp, 5 predicted proteins | sample WorMetHERISLAND1_FD_77005 | JGI IMG/M metagenome (GOLD analysis project Ga0056114, IMG submission 77005) | Marine gutless worms symbiont microbial communities from Max Planck institute for Marine Microbiology, Germany - Olavius loisae HERON... ...
CATCAACGATTGAAATATTATTTGTTACGAACAATTTCATTAAAATCCTGTTAACACAAAAATCCAGAGATTGCATGTCAGCTTTAGTTAATGGGCAGACCTCCAAGCCATACAGAAGAACGGAGACTGGAGACTGGAGTCTTTGAGTTTTGATAAACAGGGAACTAGGAACTATCTGAACTGAAATCACCGAGAAGTATCCACCTCGATCTCAGCGGTCGTGCTGTCGTTGCAGAATGTTGCCAGTGGAAGTTCCAAGCCGTACAAAATTGGCATAATCGTAGCGATTTTGTGTCAACGATAGCTATTGTTTTTAAGGCGAAGTATCGGTCTAAGATGGCGTAATGCTGTAATAGAGCTTATTTACGTTACAATGTGCGTCCATAGGCTGACACCGAGCGTAGGGCGATGTAGTTAGACAGTGCTACGTAACGGTATCTACAACCACCAATGCATGTACGCTACGCTAGAGTGCCGAGGAAAGGTTTAGATGCTGGCACGTGCCAAATATTATTGCATCATACTTTCTCTTGTTAGATAAAGACCTTGAGACAGTGATCTGTTTTGATGGATTAGACATATTGGTAACATGCTGTATTATATTAGCCTAAAACAGTCAACGTTAATGTTTCAGTGACGATTTCTGTGACTGTGAGATACTGAGCGGTTTTCTAACGTTGCGATGGAATTGAAACATAACCTTCTTCTACGACACAAACCGGGTGGTACGAAATTGCTAGGTCCTATAACCTTGCACGCAGTGGTAATAGCAGCTGTTCGTACGGTAATAACAGAGCATGTAATGCACAACGACGAAGTCATGTATCATTATTTCCTCGGCTTCTCTCGCTTTTTCAGTTCTACCTGAGAGACTGGAGACGCCGGAGAAGTAATTATATATACGGGAACGATGGAGGTTTTAGTCTAGGTACGGGTTGATGGAGGAGAGTCGGAAGTTCAGCCCCTGCTAATTTGACAGCCCCTTGTTCATCTGATTTGTGCCACAAGCCTGCTCCAGCTTCCCTTGCTTACGATATTGGGAGTTTTAATTTAGGCCTAGTTGACACAACCGCTCTGTTTTTGCGACATAGATATTTAACCCTTTGACGCTCACTGTTGCCATATGGACATTGGGCACAGCTATCCTGTCCAGACAGGGTTAAGCCGTCATTTGTAATTTTTGACATCCGGGCACTCTGACGCTCAGTACAGGATGCTTTATAGCTGTACCCATATGGCAACAGTGGGCGTTAAAGGGTTAAGACTATAAAATGCCAACTTCCAGACTTCATTCGCGGTGTGACACTGGTATACCCTCCTACCCCACTCCCACCCTCCTTCTGCCCCTCCCTTCTCCTTTGCTGTATTTTTGACAAGCCGCCGTTTGGTTTCAGTGCCGGTGACAAGTTCAACGACTATATGGTGACGAATGCGATCGTGTGGAGTGACGGTACGGTACTGTGGATGTACCCGGCGCTCATCAAGACATACTGCACGCTCAACGTCAAGTATTTCCCTTTCGACTCGCAACACTGCGATATTCAGTTCATCTCGTGGACGCATAACGGCGAACAGCTCGATATTTTCTACAACGACACCATGGATACTGCCGTCTACTACGCTTCAGCCAATCAGGTCAGACAGACGACTTGATTCGCCAATATCTAAATGGTAAATGGTAAACGGCTCCCGATATTATAGATTGCTTTGAAAGTCCGACGCGCTACCAGTAGGGTTACCGACGTACTTTTCAGCTCGCGTCTAACTTTGCGTTAAAGGAGTCAAAAGTATATAATATTCGATAATAAGAAGGCCGTGCTGCTGCTGCTGCAAGGAAACCGCGCGATGCCGAAGCTATTCTTTTGCGGTTTAATGTTCGCCAACCAAACAAACTTAACCAAACAAAAAACATTGTGTTTGAAAGCAGATTTGAATGCGAATTTGTATTAAGTATGTAACACATCGTCTGCCGTATCCCTGTTTCAGCCGAAATTTCGTGATGTTCCCTTTGGAGTAGATCCATGATGCTGTGGTCACTACATACCGAAAACACTAGGCTAATCAGCCGTGGAATTATTTTCGATGTATTACGACATATTTGATCATGATACTTCAACGTCACGGACACATTTTGTCAATTTTACGGCATTTGTGGTATCAATGAGTGACCTTAAATCTCGCTTAAAGCTCATATGAGGTCGTTGATTTTTGCACCAGTCGAAAGCGTGTATGTGACTTCCCAATTGTAACCTTGGTCCTATCTTGCCGCGTTTCGGATATATCAGAGCTTTTGTACGTCGAAAGCCGCTTTTTCGATACCCCTCCCCTATTCCGGCCAAAATTTCAGGGTGTTCCCCTTCCGTATGGTGGGCTCTGCAAAGAGCGAACATCCCAAGCTAACTAATGGTGAAATTATTTTGGAAAAATTCCAACCTATGTGATCACGATACCTCAACTTCACGGACAAACAAACAGAAGGACAGACGGACAGACGACTTTGCCGTATCAATACCGCGCTCTGTATAGCACACGATTCTTGTGATGCGCGGATGCTACTTTGTCCGCAATACTGATGTCTTTGCCTTCTGTAGAAGTCTTCTTATTATCGACACGCCATCCGACCATACCATAGACTGACGCTAGTTCTCGTCCGAACTGCAACTGTCTATTCATGGACACTCGTGAGTCCACTTATCGGTCATCGTCCTGAATGGTCCGAGCTTCGCCTTCAGTCATGTTTGCTTCACGCGACATGATTAGCGCGATTTGGCGACGACACTGATGACTTTTTATCAATTAAATAGTTCATGTTCATGTAGGATATGCTACTAATAAACCGCAATTGTCCGTAAACTGTATGCTACGCTAAATAAGGAGAGTGTGAACAGGAGGAGAGTGAACAGAATGAGGTTGACGGAATGAAGGAGGAAGCTGATTCTACAGGTAAGGTGATGCATATCGAAAAGAGCGGTTTATGTTTTGTGTAGAGGCCTACTTATGCGGCGTCAGCTGATTGTCTTGTCATTTTGTTGGGTATTATACAGTTTTTTGCGAATTAAACTCATATACAAAGTTCTTTTACAATAAACTTGAGTTGAGTTGAGTTGAAGTGTGTTTCGCACAGAATCTGCATGTTGACTTCGATAGACATGGCCGGTTGGGCTTTACAATACGATACATTACAATAATTGGCTCGCGCGACTGCTAAGCTTTAAGCGACCCTTATTATTAGTCGATGTGTCTGTCTGTCTTTTTGTCTGTGTGTCTGTGCGTCGGCAACTTTGATGCTAAACATCTGGGAAACTAAGCGATTTAGGGGTTCATCTCCAATAGGGAGCCGATAGGAAAGTGCCTTCGGCTCGTCGATTGGTGACGTCAATGACGTCGTCGATGACGTCACATCACAATCTTCAAAGTCGTCACATTCGGAAACTAGGACCCGGATCAACTATTTGTGTGAACCCTTTAAGCGTACACTATCGTACAACATTGTGTTAAAAATCAGATCATTCGGCTAAGAACTCTTGGCGCGACAGCAGTCCGACCAAAATTCTACACTTTTCCTGACGGGAGCATTGCCACCCCTGCTTTGCTGCCCGCTCCGGCGGCGTGAAACTAGCAGGGTTTTGACATGGTATCGTTCGACGCAACGTCGACTGACAATAATAGAGTCGCTTAAAGCTTAGCAGCCCGCGAGCCAATTCGCCTACCGCCTTGTAAAACTTATAACATGCGCAAGTTCGACTTGTCACAGCCGAATCTGAGGCGGAAAGCGACTTGGGTCGATACAGTTGTTTGAATAAAGAAGCCGTTCCCCGCTGCTATTCACTAGTATCCACCTCGATCATAAGTACTCAGAATGTATTGTGCTGTGAAGGAATGGTCGGTTAACATGGACGACGGTATATCGGCAAGACGCAACGAAAAGAAGTATGCATGCTGCCCGGAACTGTACCCGGACGTGACGTTCACGATTCACATGCGACGAGGCAGCCTGTTCTACGTCATCAACCTGATCGCTCCGTGCTTCCTGATCTTCCTCATCTCGTTCCTCGGCTTCTTCCTGCCTGTGGAGTCCGGTGAGAAGGTCAACCTCGAGATCACCATCCTCCTCGCACTGGTCGTCTTCCTGCTACGTGTGGGCGAGACCATGCCACCGACCCCAGACTCAATCCCGATACTCGGTAGGTATAGTTCCAGCACCTGTCTATGTGGATGACAAATGCTATAAGATCTTCACAGCTACTTGCAGTTATGGTAAATACTGATCAAGTAACAAACTTGACTACTGTAACTTTCTCCCCACTACAATCTTCTTAAGTCTCAATTAAACCGCCTCCAGCAGATTCAGAACTGTCTTGCACGTATACTGTGGTTAAAGCTCCTAAATCTTCTCATATCACACCCATCCTCAGATCTCTGTTCAGTCTACAGGTAGAACCCTCTCCTCATCTGCTGTCACCCTAGCTCGACCATCTGTATCTTCCTCATTACAAATCACCAACCGCTCTGTCACATATGCATCACCTTACCCGTGGAATCAGCTCCCTTCTTCATTCTGTCAACCTCATTCTGTTCACTGTCCTCCTGGTTCACCTCATCTTGAGCGCATCACCTCATCACAGTCTCCACCTTCACTCTCACCATCTATCACTCCCTCGGCCTTTCACTCCAGACTTAAAACTCATCTCTTCCACAAATCCTTTCCTCCATAGTCTTCACACGTACACACTGTGTGCACTGGCGTTTCTTTGTTTTTTCTTCTTTTCATTTTTTTTGTTTTCAGTTGCGTGTGCTAGATTAAGCTGACCACACTCAGCTGTTTAGTCCACGTGAAACTCTCCTATCGTTTCGTATCGTAAGTAGACCTAAGCCAATACTATATACGAGTATTGCCCGATGGATTGCATCGTGCAGTTGTAATTAAACGAAAACACAAACACGATGCAGAAACGTTTACCGATGTATTTGACTAAAACTTACAGATTTAATTAATGTGCGATCATGCCGTAAAGAAACTTATGCTGCGGTGGGGCACTGTTTGTTTGTTTCAGTTTCTGGCTACGTGTGCTAGATTAAGCTGTATACTCAGCTTTCGAGTCCACGTTAAACTCTTCTATCGTATCGTATCGTATCGTGATGAATAGCAGATAAACTGTCGACCGTTTCTGGTGGTTTATGTATCTGCCGAAAGATGTTGGCAAATGCACAGGAATCAGTCTCCAACTACTACATGATTAACTTAATCAGAGTGAACCCCCAAAGTAAGAACTGACGTCGGCAGCAGTTAATATTCTTTAGAACGCTGCGATATCAAAATAACTTAATTATTCCGACTAGGTCTGGCTGTTTCGCGAATACACCACGCACAGCGGACGGTTCGAGCACACAGTGTAAACTATTTTTATTGCGCCGTTTAGAAATTACCTTACTTACTTACTTTGTCGATGTTTTGAATCAATCTGTTTGACAGGCATGTTCTTCGCGTCCACAATGCTCATGGTTTCCATAGCTCTTGTGATGGCAGTCATCGTAACCAATATCTACGCCAAGAAGAATTCATCTCAACGCTGTCCCGAGTGGGCCGTCCACCTTGCCTCCAGAATCTTCCCGTCCTATAGTCTCCCAGAACGCGAGTCCAACGCCAGCCTTGTCTCCCTCGCTGCTGCCGGCGGCAAGGACCCCGAGGTGCCGCCCCGCCAGACACCGCCGTCGCGACCCCGCAACCTGCCGACAGACGGGAAGACGTCGTCCGGGAGGCGCGGGACCAGCCCGGGCGGCAGCGGCGTGACCCCGGTCATCCGGCGTGGACCGGAGACCGGCGGGGGAGCGGCGGAGCGTCGAGCCAGGAGGATGCAGCGGACCGCTGCGTCGCTCAGCACCGACTCGACCATGTATCCGCGACAGAGCAGCGAGGAAGGCAGTATCGTCAGCAGTCAGGACCGAGCCGACAGGGCCCGCTTGAAGGCCGAGTGGCGACTGGCTGCCATGATGGCAGACCGCGTCTTTCTGTGGGCGTTCATTGCCCTCAGTGTCGTCACGCATGCCAGTCTGCTGGTCCAGATGGTATTTCAGCACAGCTTCGGAGAGTAGTCTATTACGACCACCACGAACTGGTCAGGAGTTCTTCCTTATCGGCTGGTGACACAACATCTTCGGTTGTCAACGAGACAAGTACAATACGACTACAGGAGGGCTGTTCGATTTTGGCATAAAGAATTTAAAAATCAGCACGTCAATTGCTTGTCGTATTCGCTGTAATATCATGACTGCAAACAAGGGGTACGTCAGCACTCAGCCCTCACCCCTCTCCCGCGGGACGGACGTTATGTGAGCAGTGGATTGTCCAACTAGCAAAAGGCTCAGTCCCCCAACTCTCCGTAGACTCGCGCGATGCCTGCGGACAACATCTGCCACAGTCAGTCAGTATGTAAGTATGTAAGTAAGTAAGTAAGTAAGTAAGTAAAGTAAGTAATTAAGTAAGTAAGAGTATTTATAAGGCGCTTATATAGATTGTCACAAAGCGCCGTGGCCTAGTCGAAACATATACGTCTTCAGCAGCGCTTTAAAACGTTTGTTGTAGCTGATGTCAAGTGGACAGTGGACTGCAACGTAAAAAGCCGAGGTCACGGAGGTCACGAGGAGCGACCCTTGACCCATTGACTCATCTCAACAGTGAACCTTAACCCAGTGCTTGTGACCCATGACCCGCAATATTTAATACTGCATATAACCACTTCAACAGTCAGATCGACAGGCATACATAATGCATGAGCACGCAGCAGACTAATTCATGTGATAACCTATGATTACACGAACACTTGATTCGAATCAGTTTATCAGTTTATTTTTATGTCTCTCAGTTAATATTGACAGAGATTGTGCAGTTTCAGGGAACATGCTGCCTCTGTGTCCACTCTAAACTTGACTACTGTAACTCTCTCTACTACGATCTTCCTAAGTCTCAAATAAACCGCCTCCAGCAGATTCAGAACTGTCTTGCACGTACTGTGGTTAAAGCTCCTAAATACTCTCCAAGTCAGTGTTAGTTTGTTTTAGTTTCTTTTTATACTTTTGTGTTTTTGGCTACGAGTGCTAGATTAAGCTGACCACACTCAGCTTTTTGAGTCCACGTTTATTTTATTTATTTATAAACTTCGCACACAGTGTCATACAATAATAGCAGAAACACTAAAACTGTAAAACAGTTAACTCTCTATCGTATCGTATCGTATCGTGTCGACGACCATTGAATGTGCTGAGCTACCTTATCTGTAACGACCCAGAATACGGTGTTGTGAAACAGTAACATTGACGTAGGTCATTTTACTGCATAACGCATATAGATTGTAATCATCATCATCTTTAATAGATCAGATTGACAAAATGCAATCATACACTACAGTACACTCAAGTATAACGGCACGACGCACAGTTCGACCAATCGACTTATTCCTGCTCTGCTACACGCTGAAATTTCTCTCATGTCTGTTTAGACTGCAGTTGATCGTTGCAGCCACAACAAGACAGACGAGTAATAGTTTATTTCGTCACTGAAATAAACACATCATCATCATCAGCTGTAATAACTGGCAGTGAGGTCTAGACACCTGTCTAGCTGGCTCCTTAAAAATAGTACAATTTGAGCGATACGTATATATAATAACGATATATTCTGATAAATACCAATACGTTAACAGTTGAAACGAACGCAATAGAGTCACAATACAAATCGAGACAAATGATATGTTATGTCTGAAATACGCTAAAAATTCTGCAAATATCAGTTAATTCACAAGAATCAACGTACAACGTAGTCTGTCACCGGTATCTTTAATCTGAACTGTAATCTGCTCTGCTTTTGATTTTCTCGAGTAGCCTATATGGTGTTCCATAAATATCGGCTTTAAGTTTAAAGTCTTTAGCGTCAAACTTCATCTTATCGAGTGATAACGATCCATTCGTGCTCAACGTGATCTTATGACTGTGAAAGTATCATTTAATGTAAGAAAATTCTGATATATTTTGGGCAATGTGATGAGACGATAGGCGTTTATTATGAGTCAAGCTCATACTGTTAATGCAAATTCAGTTCTTACCCTCGTGATGCTATGCACAGCGCAGTCTAAGTTGTCGCAAGATGTCTGCCCGTTCGTCCGTCTGCCACGCTACGCTATTGTGACCAAACGGCTAAACATACCCCATACTTTCACCGCCTGATAGCTCCACCTTTCTGGTTTTGTCAGAACTAAACACCGTTACGAAATTTCAGCGAGATCATCCTCAAGTGGGCATTAAATGCCAGTGGGCATAGAAATTTTAGCATTTAGGCTATTTATCTTTTTACGACATTTGACCAAGAGCGTGGCAGACAATGTCGAGATGTTGACAACTCGTGAGGCAAAAAGGCAAACGACAAGGTTGAAGTGTGCTATAAATGTGGCAGACTAGTTGTAAAGCAGTGCAATGAAACAAAAGCCAAAATGGCCGTCATTTGAGACAGCATTGCTACTATTCCTAAGAGTTTTATACATAAGCATTTCTAACATTATATCAGAAATACGCATAGTAGCTGCAGCGGTCTGTAATTTTCATATTCGACCTTCATTATTTCCTTTTTAAATTGGCATAACTTTACTATATTCGTAAAATATGGCTATAAATCCCACATGTACTTTCTATGTCGAAACAATCCATAAAGTCTGTGAATGAAAGAACGGCTCCGGTTATTTCGTAGCACTGTAAAACTCTATCGGTTGGCAGGAACATAATCGGTGAACGGTAGAGTCAGCTTCGTCGTCCGATTAGGAAGAAAGTTTTCTTTGTAGAATTGAACTAACGACGGATAAGTATCGAAGAAGGGTCCAGACGACTGCAAACTGTACCTGCCGTCCTACAGATATGTGCATCAACAGTGTAGTCACTCACGGTGTATGCAGGACTTTGTTAATGAAACCTGACAGTATACTGGACCAGAAGGGTGGTGTTTTCCAGTTATATTTCTCTGTACTTTTAACGTGCAAGCAGCTGTGATCAATTTCAACACATCAGTGAAACTCGGCTGAAAAATGCATATCTACGGTTAACCAGTTAAAACCCTGAGCGTCAGAGTGCCCGGATGTCAAAAATTACAAATGACGGCTTAACCCGGTCTGGCACAGGATGCTTTATAGCTGTACACATATGGCAACAGTAGGCTTTAAAGGGTTAACATCACAATCATCATTACCTGACAGCATAACATCAAATCAATGATAAATGTTAACTCGAGAAACGCTCCCGCCAGTCGCAGGTATACGCAGCACGATGCAGGCTCGATTTAGACAGAGAACAACCCAGAGATCACGATCATTAATTGCCTGAAAAAGAACAAGCTGAAGAAGTCGAAACAAACAGCAAACCTCGGCTACAATGATGCGATATTTCCGCACTTCTGATCCGTCTAGGACCATCATTGTCTGCAAAATAAAAACAAGAACTCAAGTAAAATCTTATACACCGTGTGTCCGGAAAAATACGGCCCCCTAAACAGGTCCAAATAACTTTATGAATAGAGAATGATAGCCATTATTTTTCTTTGTATCACGAAAAGCCATCTATTTGCAATGTTTTTGTGAAATTTCACGACAACCAGTCTGTCCATTGCTGAGACATTGCTTTTTATAAAAAAGATGCTCGAAAATTGCCGTCGCCAACATTGCGTGCGCGTAATACTTACTTACGCCCGCCAATATTGACGTCAGCGCACTGTGCGTCAGCGTACACGTAATTTTTGCATAAACAAAAACAAAATGGTAGCGTAATCAGCAGAGGAGATCGAATGTTGATAAAAAATTTTGCATCAAGAGAAAGGTTCAACGAAGTTATTAGCTAAATTTCCAAACAAAGCGTTCGATTGAAACCAACGGTGTTCATTGTGTTGGAAACTTGCGTTTTCAGTGTTAGTTCTTAAAGATAAAAAATATCACAACACAGGAAACGCAGTTCATTGAAATTTTACACACAGTGCCTAAATGATTGTCAGATTATGCTGTGTAAGTGTCATTGGATTGTGTTATATACTGTGCATTTTACAGCATTTTGTTTAGGGCTCGATTGTCGGGGGCGGTTTTTCCCGGACACGGTGTATTTATCATGTAATATTTTTCAACCGACAATAAACATCACATTCTTGACTTGGTCATAACTCCTTCCGAGTTCCGACTGTTACCTGGCTCATATCTGCGTGCAATTTTCTACCTCCTCCGCAGCCACTTTACAGTCTTTACTAAACTGTCTATTGATCGACTCCACACCTCTATATCACCTTGAACGCTTCATTTTTCGCAGTCTTCATTTTATAAACATTGAATTTTTTTCTGACTGACCAGCAATCTACAAGACCTGAAAAGTTTCTCGACTTTTTCCTGATTTATTACAATAATGTGCTGTCAGGCTCACTCGGTAAACATACTCCAGCCAGTACTACGAGTAAATTCTGCAGACGTAAAGCGGTGTTCACAGTCACACTGCGCACGACATCGAACGACATCGGACGATGTCGTCCGGTGTCACTGTCCGTCATGCGCTCTTGAATGGTGCTATTGTCACTGCAAACGACAAAAATCTGTCGAAATGTCTGCATCCATAAAAACTTTCGTAATTTGTTCCATCTAAACTATAACATTAAACGTAAGTAAACCGATGACAATATGAACGTGATAAATGCAGTAAGATATACAAAAGTTAATCGTGATTACTAAGAATTAACCAAACTGGCAGCAGAGTAGTTCACTGTTCACTCTCACCTGATTTCCAGCAGTCGCAGCTGAGGCGCGAAACATGTAGACGCCGCTAGCATCTATTGTTTTCATCACTCTGTTGCAAGCATATTCAGTGTTGTTATTAGATGTAGGCCTATATCAACTACACTGTGGGCCATGTGAAACTTGAAATGTTAAGTGTACAGCTGTACGACATTTGATTTATAACTAATGGAATAGTCCAAATCATTGTCGAAACTCGGGTATACGGAATTGTATTTTGTGCAACCTGGAGTGAAAGTTAACGGCGACTATTATCATGAAGTACTGCTGAAGGAGAAGCTGCTGCCATGCATCAAGGAAATATCCGGTGACAATGTCATATTCCAACAGGACAGTGCACCTGCGCACACGGCGCATGACAATGATGACCCAATCGCACTTTTACGCCGAGAGACGCCAGACTTTATTTCTCCCGACCAGTGGCCCCCAAACAGCCCAGATATGAACCCCGTGGATTATAAGATCTGTGCTGTAATG
>Ga0056114_1001219_pt1 | contig 11279 bp, 4 predicted proteins | sample WorMetHERISLAND1_FD_77005 | JGI IMG/M metagenome (GOLD analysis project Ga0056114, IMG submission 77005) | Marine gutless worms symbiont microbial communities from Max Planck institute for Marine Microbiology, Germany - Olavius loisae HERON... ...
AATACACGACGGCGGCGGCACATTGCTGGTGGCAGCACGCACTCCTTCAACTTTCTCGACGAAGAACTCGGCAAGTTTGTCGGCGTTGATGTCAGTTGAGGCTTACACAGGTCTTTATCACATGACAAAACTGATGAAACTAACCGCCAGTGCTAGAAGACATACGATTTTTGATTTGGATGGTCCGCTATTGTAACTATCTTGCATCGTTTCCGAGATAGGCGGGGCCCCTTACACAGCGACTTTAAATCGCGCAATACCGCTCCAGTATCTGATGCCCTGTTAGGGGTGACCGCCGTCTGCCGTCCGAATTTCGTAACAGCGATTAGTCAGAATGACGGGGCTATCCGGCAGTGAAATAATTTCGATCATCTCTATGCCGTTTTGATACAATTCCGGAGTGTCATTGACAGACAAACGGACGGACAGAATTGCTATATCAATGTCGTCCGTTGCATTCACATCTGAATTAAATGCAGAATCTTGCTTCAAAAATATTATGCATCTTCGTGACAGGGGGTGCGCGTACGCACCCTACGCCTCTTGTTTGTCTACGCCACTGCAGCAAATTTTGGCATTTCTCCAGTTTAACTTTTCCACGGACAAAAATTGTTTCAACATTTTTATGTCGTGCATTCATCGTTAGGGAAAAGGTGGTTTTTAAGTCAAAACTGCTGGAGTGCAGCAATCCATGCGGTCATTACAATCTGCAATAAACGGACGCCAAAAAATCCTGGCTGCCACCGCACGGCGATGCCACTGCACCAAAGTTTACAAAAAAGTGTGCATGTGCACTCCTCCGAGGCATAGAACTTGCATACCAGATGTGGTTGCAATTGGTCAAGAACAAAGGGACCAAAATAGCTCAAAGCATCAACAATTGTTTTCCACCAGCTCAATCCAGATGGCCGCAAGACGAGTTCGCTGTTGTTAAAGCTTAATTAGAACATGAAAATTATCAACAATGTTAACACAAGGACAAATTCCAGAACACATTTCATGCAGTTTCCACGTTAAATCCTGATATAGTTAGCTTGAAAAAAACGAAACTGTCAGCAACCCATTAACCACAAAGGTCAAACTAAACGTGCAAATGACCAACGCAGGCAATACTAAAATATTAAACCATATCAACATTGAACATACTTTCTCATTAACAAAGTCGGCATCGGCAGCCTGTCACACAAACAGTAGTTTAAATCACGTCTTAATACAGTTAATTAAGTATGATTCACACATGTTTATAGTTGTGACAAATTCAAGTTGTCATTTATCTAAGTACAGCCAAAGTCAGAGGAATGTCGCATTATCTACTGCAGAGTTCATACATAAATGGCATCAGATATTTCCAAATTTCCAAACTGTTGGTATTAGTGTACAAAAATCTACTAGTTGTAATTAACAGAAGTCACTCAAACGGTAAGTAATTAATAGAAGATATCAGTTTTATAAAATAGTAAATAGGACTTTTAAACGGATTAGTAGTCAAAATATGATTGCAGACTCAAGATTCTAAATGCATAAATTTGGCCAAAAGCAAAGGAAAAATTTCTCCTCAAATTTAAAGTGGTAAAACTGGCAACTCTATCCGCTTTAGCACAAATATTGAAACCATGACTAAACTGACGGATGCAAAGAAAGTTTATATTGTTGCATTTGGACAGAGACATTAATTTTGGCATATTTTACATATTTCTGGCCATAAGAATAAGCATGTGGTTTAGCCTTTTAGGCACATACTTGGCGGCGCTGTGTAGGCACTTGTTGCTGCTGCTGCTGTTTCGCCTCCATCGTTCTGAACTTGGCAAGCACTTCCTTGGTCATCAGAACTGGACGCTGGTCATCATTATAATCAGTTCTCTTCTCCTGGACATCTAAGTACTCAGCAACCCTGCATGAGCATACCATAACAACCAACTCATTTGCTTTACTAAGCAAACAACTAAGGGCATACTGCAATTCAGCAAAATAAGACTCATTTTTATACAATATTTTACCCAACTATATTCCAGTTAATTTTCAGCAGTAGTACAAAATTTCATGACGTCAGGTTTTTGTTTTATAACGTGTTAAAAACATAACTAATCATTTTCACGCAAGCAGGTAGACCTACTATCGAGTTTCTTTTCTTAACAAAAATGTTTTCATTTAAGTAGTTTTATGTTACTATTAATGGTTTAGTGAAATGTTGATAAAACTGCAAATAAAAAATTATTCAACAGGAAAAACATTATGCAGCAGGAATTTACAACAAAAACTGGTCACTGTCACAAGTTGACTGATCTAGAAAATTGACACCAGTGGTACAGCTACAATAAAGAAGTTACTGACTATATAGTGATGAACAATTATATTGCCCTGATGAGTCAAGACAACCATCCTCCACAGGCACACCACTAGCAACACATTGTAGTGCTAATTTCATTTGTAATATTCTGTGTAAAACCAAATCCCTCCTTCAGTGCTTTGACACTGCTGGTTGGGTCATCAGACCTGTAAAACATCGTCTCTGAAGTGAACTAAACTGTGTCGAGTGGAACGTTAAACCTTGCTCAATTAATCAAAAGTGTAAACCCAAACAAAAAGCAGACACTTGAACAGCCTACAAACTGTGAATTAGAATTAGAAGCTACAGCATATAACATTTGATTTTGAGTTTTCACATACTCAAAACTGAGTTTCCATTAGTTATTTTTACTGACAGAACAGTACCTCTGGCTGTCCTGGTCATCATCTGCAGATGGTACACTGCTCCTCGTACGCTGTCGTACTTCAATGCGTGATGTCGACTGTGAGCGTTTAGCCGCAGAACTCGAGCGCCGAGGAACATCTTCTTGTGTATGGCTAGCCTGCTCCTCAATAGTGCGCCAGCGTGCCAGCAGACTCCTTGCTAGACCCTGCTGCGGCAGTTCACTGGCGACCGATCTCTCTCGAGAACTGCTCGACTCACGCTGAGGCACTTCTGATCGCTTCTCAGTTCTTCCTCTCTGTTCACCATTCCGCCTCTCAGCTGACAACCGTGACCCATCGGCGACGTCTGGACTACTGTGCTGCGGCGGTGAATAATATGTTACTCCTACGTTAAGGTTGTCCGACGGATTCCGGGAAGATCTTGACGAAGTGGGCATCATTCTACCAGCTAGAGGCGCCGTCTTGTCTGTACTGCTTGTCGCTTCCAGCTCGCGGAACTTCGCTACGATATTTCTCGTGAAAGCTGGTGGCGGTAGCTCTTCTTCAACGACGTAGACGCTACTGGAGCCTTGAACTGGTTCAACGTCACCATCTGAAGGTTTCACGACGTTGTTTTGATGATCCAACGACATCGTATTCTGCCTCTCCTCAACAACACTAATAATGTCGGCCGGTCTCTGCTCAGAGGGTTTATCCCACTTTGACGGCTTCTTCTGTATCGTCATATGCTGCTGCTCCACTGACGCGTTCTGTGAAAGGCTCTCGAATATATTCCGCATGTCCTTCAACGCAACTGGCGGAATCTAACAGACATCGGCACAGTTACAATCACTGAGTGAGTGAGTTGATTCTTAACAGCACATCAGCACAATTAGGCTATACACTGCCATTCACGTTGATTTACGCTGAAAAATACAGGACAGAAGACAGATTAAAAATACGTCAATAATACACAAACTAAACAAAATCCAGAAAAAGCAAACAGCACAAAACACAGCAAAACAAAACTAGCCTGGTTCAGTCGCCTCATACGACACTCGGCCAGGAAACGAGGTGGGCTTAGCACAGACACAATAATTGATATTCTTGGCACACTGTAGCGATGATCGTGATAAATACTGTCAGAATTTTGGAACCCAATCTAGCTCAATAAAAATTAGAATGAGAAAATTAAATAAAGTTGAAAGTTTAATAATAAGCTCAGCCATTTTCACACAATATTGATGCGTGACACCTTCCCACAATGATAAACAAACATCTTGAACAAACACCAGTCTATGCCATGCACAACATGCACTGCACGGGAAAAAGTGAGGGCTGAGCGTCAGAGTGCCCGGATGTCAAAAATTACAAATGACGGCTTAACCCGGTCTGGCACAGGATGCTTTAAAATAGGTGTACCCACATGGCAACAGTGGGCGTCAAAGGATTAATTAAAACACATCAGTGTACAGTGTGTCTGACCTCCTCTTTCGCGTCCTGTGACTGGCGAACAATATTGTCGTCGTCAATGTCCAGATCAGATGACAAATATCTCCTGCAACATCACATTATTGATCTGTTTCCACACAACAATGTGCGAAATTTACATCAGTTATCCAATATCACGCTGCTATTATTGTATGACACTGTGTGCGAAGTTTATAAATAAATAAATAAATAAATCCTATCCACTCACTGACTCACACTGCACTGCCCCGCCCCTCTCCTCGCTTCTTCCATTTTTCACTCTCCCTTTTCTACCACATCTCTAGGAACCAGGGCAGGAAAACCTAGGTTTTTACTAAAAAAATAAAGATTTTAGGTCTTAGACGATTAAGTTTTTTTACAGATTTTAACTTATAGAGAAAAAGATTCTAAATAAATAAATTTGTTCACCTAAACTGTAAACACCAAATGTTGCTAAATACAAGTCCAAGGAGCAAAGATGTGTGGCCACGTGAACGCCAATTCATATTTGAATATCATTTTGATTAAATTAATTGCATGACAAGTGAAAACCAGAAAACTGAAATTTGACCTTTGAAGTTTTTACTGTTTAAAACTTAAAACCTAGACTTTTTAAAAACCACTTCATTAGCTCTGCCAGAAACATACGATATTCCAGTGTCATTTTCTCTCGAAGCATAATACGTAAGCACGCAGTTCACTCAGCAACTAATCACACAATAAAATTAAATGACTTGTCAAATTGCTGTTAAAGGGCCTTTCCTCTAGTAGAAATCACTACAGACTGCACCCTGTCTCTCCATCAATCTGTCAGTCTATCTGTCTGTCACACTCAAAAACGAATGGTTGCCCAAAAATCGACTAAAGCTGGCTTTTCTAGTGTTACCTACGGAACAGTTTTAAGGTCGAAACGTTCAAAGTCAAAGTCAATATGAGTCACTAGGGTCCCCACATCACTACGCTACTGCTAGACCAGAACTCACTCCCCTCCCCCTTTTCACGCTCCTCGCCTTGTCTGTTTCAACTAACACTCTTCCTCAGTCCTCACTTGTCACAAATTACAATTTTAATTAAATAATTAAAGTCTTATGTCTTGGTCTATGTAAAACCTGATCATATCAAAACTAAAGCACAATAATCCTGAAGTATCCTTAATTGTTTAAATTTTGGTGTCACTGGATATCAAACTAACATAAATGTATCTTTAAATTAAATGTCAAAAAGACAGCTTACCATGACGATCCTCCATCGACATAGCTACCATTCTGTTGAACGTAATCCTCACCTAACACAATATGTTTTTAACACATTCATATGAATGAATATATCAGTTATAATCACCACTAATTGCTTTACTTGGTTAATGAATTGAATGCCCTTGATGGCTTTGAAGAGACCCAATAACAAAGAAGAATGTGTTCTACCTTAAAAGAGTACATGATTACATAATGTCGCATGTGAATTGAGCTCTCAGATGGCATATCACCCAGTCTGTGATGTATGGTCAGTGTTATCATCAGAGTGCCCGGATGTTAAAAATTACAAATGACGGCTTAGCCCGGTCTGGCACAGGATGCTTTACAGCTGCACCCATATGGCAACAGTGGGCATCAAAGAGTTAAGCTGGTGCCTAGAAAACCTTTGAAAGAAAAAAGGAAACAAAGAAAAAAGAAAATACCATTTGATGCGATGCTCGTATCAACTGGCCGACCACCGCCGTACTTTGCGGCTTCGTACTTGCCTGGTGATCAACAAAAACAAACTACTGCGATATAAACAAGAAGCCAAGCTGTCGCTAGGATAGCCGACCGTACTGCCTCACAGCACCTTTGGGGGTCAAGTGACGTCATCGGTTACGTGACCATTTGATACTCCATATGTCATTTGCTATTGGTTGTCCTTTGGAACGGTGTCTCTACATGTATCTCCAGCCGATTTTGAGATATTGCGCTCTAAGCGTATTGGGGTCACGAGTTTGACCTTCCAAGGTCACATGACGTCATCGGTCACGTGACCATTTGATAGCCCATATGCCATTTCCTATTGGTGGTCCTTTGGAACCAAACCTCTATCTCTAACGGTTTCCAAGATATTCGACGTCAAATGTAACGTAATGGTTGACGTGACCTATACCGATAAATAAAGGTCAAGGTCATTCATTTTGGTACCAATCGATTTCTCATATACGACTTCCTATAGGCTGTCAATAGTAACTTTTGCTCTAGGACGCGCCGTTTAGCCACAATACATTCCGTACAGACAGAAGACAGACGGACGCAACACTGTAGCATAAGCGCGACCGTATACGGTCGGCTAAAAATTGAACTTGTCATTGGCTATGAACACTTTTTATGATACGTTTTACGCCAATAAAATTACATCATAGCATTATTTGCGTACGATGACATCAGTAAATTAACCAGCATTTGCTGACAATAAATTACATACAGTTGACCACAACAACACAACTCAACTCAACATACCTTTTCTTCTAAACGCCTCAAGAAAGTGTGGCTTGCAGAACATCAGACCATCAAGCGTAGAATAGTTCAGAACACTGCAACATTGAAACAAGTTACTCATTTTGACGAGGTTTTTATCAACAACAGTCGACAGCGGATAAATTAACCCTTTGATGCCCACTATTGCCGTATGGGCACAGCATCCTGTGCATTTGTAATTTGTAATTTTTGACATCCGGGCACTCTGACGCTCACTCTGAGCGCAGCCCTGAGCGTCAGAGTGCCAGGATGTCATAAATTACAAATGACGGCTTAACCCGGTCTGGCACGGGATGCTTTATAGCTGTACGCATATGGCAACAGTGGGCGTCAAAGGGCTAAAAAATACTCATCATCCACATCCACTGCTTTCATTGCCATTACTGCTTAATTACTGCGCATTAGTTCAGCTAAGTGCCCAATTCATGTCTGTCTGTCTGTCTGTCCGTCACGTGGTGGTGTAATTCCAATAACAAACACCTACCTATACGATCATGCGATTTACACCAAACCAAAGACCAAAGACTCTAGTTGTCAGCGATGTAAAGATGCTACGGAAATGAAGAGTTATCACCCAGCGAGACAATTTTCTACAGGAAAGTACCCTGATTTTGACTGATCCACCCATGTGACAGACAGACGGACAGACCGCAGATGTGCTCTACCTTCGACGACACTGATAACCAGTTATCATAAAACGCCGTCCTTCAGTGTTAGCGCTCTCTTAGTCTGTAACTCGCTGTCGAGTTCAAGTGAGTTTTTAGCAGATCACATAATTGTTTGACACTGCAGCGTACATTCTGCCTAGTCTAGCATCACAATGCGCACCTGATTCGCTGGCGAAAAGACAATCTGTAAATCAGCTTTGAGTGACTGATTGATAATGTCATTGATAAGACACAGACTAAGTGACACGTAACGTGCTCTGCACTCTATAACCCTACGCAGTGCACACCTAATGTCCGACCCAGCAGTCACATACTACATGTATTTCATGTCTCCATCACGAATACAAACACATAACACAGACCGGTGTAACGTGATAGAATAACTCCGTGACAAAATAACTACGGTGTTTATTTTGTCACGTGATACAATAACTATCCCTGTGACAGAATAACTACCCCTTCTCCAATACATTGATATTATCTGTTTTATTCCTAACCCTGAACCATAGCCCTACCCTACATGTATCTCCTTATATCTTTTATACTTACATTCTGTATACTCTTATCATGGGGGTGTGCTTCATCCCTTCCCAGAACCCACCCCAGTGACGCGGGAAAAAGGATGAATAAGTCAAATTTATTGGTTAACTAAACCAAACCTTATCTGCTAAACCTATAAGGACCCACGACCATGCGCCTAACCCTAACTGTCCCACGAGCGAAGTATATAATGAAACCTGTAACACCTGTCTTGAAATTCATGATAAATCTTAGGCAAATTATAGTAGTTATTCTGTCACAGCCAGGGATAGTCATTTTATCACGTGACAAAATAACTACCGTAGTTATCCTGTCACGTTACACCGGCAAACATAATACGAAACACAGCATTAATAGTCCTAGTCACTGTAGGCCTACAGTCCAGCAGCAGGTCAGATAAAGCAGTGTGTTCAGCGAGACATGGGGCCACGCAGGAAGATATAAGTCCATCAACAGACTCAGAATTGAGTCCATCTCCATTACCGCGATATTACTGTTGTCTCAATTACCGTGCAGCTCTCTAGTCTGGAGTAAGTAAGTAAGAGATTTATATAGCGCCAAAGTCTCGGAAGAGAATCAGGGCGGATTACAGGGGTACGGGTACATGTACGTTATAACCCACTCACAAGTGGTACGATCAAGCGTGACCAATCGCGCCTCTGACACCCTTACCTGGTCTATCGCGCGTTATAAAATCGTTACTTACTATTTAGGCCCTAGTTAACAGTCAGTCTCCGTTACACTCATGTGATGTGTACCACTCTAGACTGCGGTACAACCTAGTCCGGGAGCCAGGGGCATCCAGTGGGAATTGTCTGCTGAAATTGTGAGACTGGCTCCCGCACTACTACAGAAGCTTAGCTTACCTGAGGACGCGGTTACAGTGGCAGCATCGGAAACATGCCTTGTGGTATACCACGTCATCAGCAGTGATCTTTTCCATCTCGTAGACTCGCTTTCCACACTGGAAGCACGATCCATCGTCCTGGATCAACAACCACTCACTCAATAATCATCCGTCTCTCCACTCTGTATTGGGCCACATTAACCTTTTCACGCCCACTGCTGCCATATGGTTACATCTATAAATCATCCTGTGGCAGACCGCGTTAAGCCGTCATTTGTAATTTTTGACATCCGGGCACTCTGACGCTCAGCCGTGAGCGACAGAGTGCCCGGATGTCAAAAACTTACAAATGGCGGCTGGCACAGGATGCTTTATAGCTGTACCAATATGGCAACAGTGGGCGTCAAAAAGTTAAAATCATTCCCGTGGGAACAGCGCTTAGTACTCGCTTAGTAGTAGGTCGTCGAATAGACGAACGGACGCACATATGCAGACTAGACACGGACGGACCGACAAAGAGGAAGTTAATCCCGGTTGTCTGTAAATCCAATGGCTTACAGACAGAGCCGAGATAACAAACTGAGAAACTTTACACAACTCAATAGCAACAAGTAACTCCGTGATACCCGACGAACTTCCATTGTCGAACTCACAATCACACGTGCAGAGTTATCTTTCCTCTTCGCTGATACTTAGCTCGTAGATCCACATATGCCAACGACTCAACAGTGTTGTCACGGGCATACAGAGCTGCCGTTGCATAAATGACGTCATCTCGACAGCCCCTGTGTAGGCTAAGTTATACTCCATTCATAAGAAGCACGACCAATACTACTGAACACTGCGACTCATTGTAAAGCCACTCAAGCCGACTATGATCTGACAGATGGTTGCCACACAGTCCGCTATAGCTGTAGGGTTTAGCGTTCAAGTCAACGAATTATAGCTAATTTTACAGACGAACTTTCACAGCCAGGCTCAGGCAATACCGCCGGTCTTCTCAACTTATTATCTACGAGTTCAGATATAATAGCCTACTATAATAGTTACTGCCCCACTGCACAGAGGCCGACTATTGATAATGGGTGGCCGACAATGTTCCAGATCAAAGCACAGGTCATCTATGTCGTGGGCTTAGTAGGCTAACAGAACAGTTCTTTTTACGACAGAAAGCACTTTGAGCCGTCCCCTCCCTCCCCCCGTAAATTAAGAGATTCGAAGAATTTGTGAGAAAGGGGGCGCCATCTAATGACAAATTTCAGTTCAGAGTGGATCCACGCGAAACAAAAATATCGACAATCGTTAAAAATGGGGAAAATTAAACAAAATAAAATAAAAAAAATCGAAGGTATTCTTTGTAATAGCACACTTTAGGGACGAATTTTTAGCCAATCGCTCAATTGGAGCAAAATTCCAAGCCAGTACCACTCTGTTATATTCCCAGTAGCTATGGCCTCATTGCATTTCAATGACCTGTGCCCGGAAACGATATAAGCTAGCGCCAAAGTTACCACAGACCGTAAATTATGAAGTCATATGCGATCCATCAAATGGTGTCATTTCTAATAACCTTGAGTGACCCCTCGCTGACAGAAAAACATGCATGCAGGCTATCGAATGGTACCAGCTTCGATCACCCTGAGACTTGAGTGATCCCTGACCCGGATTTCAAGGTCGCAGTATTTTTTCGAAATCAAACGTCTCAAAAACGATGCAAGACAGAGCCATAGTTATTACTGAATGTTAATGGTAAGTCGCATGCGTTCTATCAAATGCTGTTATTTTCAGTCCCTCGGCGACAGCTGAGTTTCTTGCAGTTGCGGATCCAGTAACTTTGAATGGATAGACCAGCTATAAACGTATCGGGATGAGGGGGCGTGATCCAAGCTGGGGATGGAAGACAGTACGTGGAATCCAGAAACGCGTCTTTATCGCTGGCCGTCGTACAGATGATGTCATACGAGTATAGTTGACGCGTATTATTTACACAATACACACGCTTTCAGACTAAGGCCCATGTCAGACATGCAACAAAGTCGAGCAACTTTGTCGTACAACTTTGTTGCTCGACAAAGTTGCCTGTCTGACATATGGAGAGTCGAGTAACTAAACTGGTAGATAGAAACCATCTCTATTCTTCGGTAATTTCTCGATTACCGAAGAATAGATGGTTTCTGTAGCAGTTTAGTAATTCTCGCTCTGTCGCCGAACAATGTTTGTTTACCGCCCACGAATTTACCTGACGCCTCTGATAGAGCGTTGAAGCAATTAACAAAGCACTACTGATAATTATGTCGTCGTCTGTGTCACTAGAAGCCACTGTTTGTCGACGCAAAACTGACAGTTGCCTGTACAACTTTGTTGAGCAACAAAGTTGCCGACAAAGTTGCTCCACTTTGTTGCGTAATGACGGTCATAGACTGAGACGGTTATGCGTGGTCACAGGCTGAGTTTGCGACTTTAGGCTTCAGTGTAGGTAGTAGGCCTGTACTTTTTACCGGGCTCGAAAATACCAGACTCAGATGAAAACGAAATCGTTGTATATGCACATTGCACACACATATACACTGTAGAAGGAAGAAC
>Ga0056114_1001220_pt1 | contig 11277 bp, 5 predicted proteins | sample WorMetHERISLAND1_FD_77005 | JGI IMG/M metagenome (GOLD analysis project Ga0056114, IMG submission 77005) | Marine gutless worms symbiont microbial communities from Max Planck institute for Marine Microbiology, Germany - Olavius loisae HERON... ...
AGGCCAGGATAGGAGAGTGGAAAAAGATGCAGTTTTAAACGTTTTCGGAAAGTGAACAGAGAAGGTGCTGAAGTGACGTCGGCAGGAAGAGCGTTCCAAACACGAGCGCCAGCGACAGAGAAAAGTACTAACACAAGTACTAACCGGACCAGATGTAGAGCAACTACACTGATGGAGACCAACATGTTACCGCTAAACCACGCCGCAATGAAGGAGTACTCTAGTCGTCAGTAGTGTGGGTAAATATGATTTTAAGGACTCATTGATATAAGTCCACATTCTATGACACTGATGCAGTAATATATCTTTTAGATTATACAGCAACTGGTTTTGCCAAATGTCATTCCTTGGAAGACTCAAACTTGTCCACCACAATGATTAGAGTCTATTAAAATACTAACTGAATTTCAATGGACGCTGCAGCTATCTGCTAATATCAGTAGACTGACAAGCTGGTTCACTAACTCACCTTGCACGCAATGGCCTGCATAATGGCATCGAAGCCGCCCTCCGGGGCATCGAGATTACCAGAGATCTGAGTCCGCTCTACCTCCACCTACAATCATCAGATACACCACTGCATGACGCATCACACAGCAAACAACTCATGAATAATCCGATCCGCTGCTGTAAGGAATCCATGAAGCACACTCATCATCATAGCATGGTCACAGTGGAATAAGATCCACAACAAGGTCATCTGTCGTCACTACTTGCCCAGCTTTTGTTTACAATATCAGCATTTGTTTACTTGTTACTAAAGCCATAAACATGATTAAAAAGGATGAACAGATGGATAGTTAGGGTTGTGGTAAGGCCAAACGCATGTATAACAAAAATCATTCATTTAGGATGAATATTATGGAAGAGGTTAAAAGATTAGAGAGATCAGAAGCAGGGTTACTTACAAAAGGTACTTTGACATGCACAGTGATTGGTAAGCCATAAATGTATATTTATTAACCAGTTATAATAGTTCAAATGACACTGTTTGCACCAAGATCTTCCTGTGCGTAGAATCGCTGGTAATTTTACCCGGAATCTCGCCGTATCTTCAGTTAAGTTGAGCCGGTTACGAAAACCATAGGGTGCAGCGCATCCGTCGCACGGTGACAACAATCTATGCAATACACACCACAGTGTTGCCATGATCCATCACACCCATTTAACTAAATTTTGTCATTTGCCGCTGAGGAGTTTGCAGTATCATAGTAAGACTCCAGACACTATCTTCATTCATATCAACTATCGAAAGCAGATAATAGAATATCACATGAAGTCGTTTATTCCATGATGCTGAAATGCCCACCAGCACATTAGTATAACATGTACGTATTAATGATGCAATAAATTTTTCAACTGCAATTGAAATTTTTTATCATAATTAAAACTCAAATATATTATACATTTCAAATGTTCCCACACTGCACGTATGAGCACTTCACATGCCAAAACTTTTACTTAAGAATTATCCAAAATATATTCTATTTGGACATTGGCAAAAAGTATTGGCGATAACTCATGCCGTATGCACATGCAATGGTGACTGCATGTGCTACGTGCCGTTAACTGCTCATGTTTAGTAGCTGTCCACATTCACTCGTTCTTAGCAGCATTTCACAATTGGAATATTTACAGCAGTCTTGACTTGTCAGTCACTTGTGGTAAACACAATAAAAAGTTTGCATTAATGCAATTAAAAATAACTAAACAATTAAACCTAAAAAATTTGTTTAAAAATCAGCAGAAATTTTTTTACCACACTGAACCTCTACATAGCTGAAAATAAAAATTAAACATCTAATAACTATACAGTGATGTGATTTGTTACAAAGTGGGTATATTGGGGTACTTAATAAAGCTATAGACATCACTAAACAAAGGTGTTAGACAACTGAGTGCAATAGTATCAGATTTTTTGGAAGTCTCGCTAAAGTGTTCCTTTAGGTTCTTTCTGACATGGACACTGCACATACTTCAATAAAACTTTTCTCAGAAGTGTCTCGTAAGCATTTTTCCCTAAAATAAAGTAATCAAATTAGGAACGGATGACCGTTTCCAAAGACATTCTTGTGATAACCCTTTGATGCCTACTGCTGCCGTATGGGTACAGTTAAGCATCCTGTGCCAGACTGGGTTAAGCCGTTATTTTTAATTTTTAACATCCGGGTACTCTGACGCTCACGGCTGAGCGTCAGAGTGTCCAGACTCCAGATGTCAAAAATTACAAATGATGGCTTAACCCGGTCTGGCACAGGATGCTTTATAGCAGTACCCATACGGCCGCAGTAGGCATCAAAGGGTTAAATTAAAGTCTGAATATATTGCTAGGTGGTCCACCACGATCGTACAATAGAACTCACTTCTCAGGTACAGTGCTGACGTATGGCATCGTCTTCTTATCAACAAACGAGCCGAAGCCGAGCCTGAAGTTCTGCGTAATGTTCTTCATCTTGTCGGCTGATGACATTACAACGACACATCTCACACGTGCCGTTAGCAGATGAAGTCCGAGATTCAGACTATACAACAAGTAAGTAAGGATTTATATAACGCCAAAGTCTCAGAAGAGAATCAGGGCGCATTACGGGGCCCGCTAGGGGGCAGGATAGGCTGAGTGAAAGTAGTGCGTCTCACGATGGCGTCTAAAAGAAGATTACGTTTGGGACTTGCGGATGTGAAGAGGTAACGAGTTCCATATTTTGGGTGCAGCGACACAAAAAGCGCAAGCGCGAAATGACAGGTTGTCGTTGAACAGAAAGTACGAGGGGCGATCAAAAAGTTCTCGGCCTGACTTAGTTTTGTTCAGAATAAAATTAAAATAGTATTTGCTTCTTATAGTAGCAAGGCTCAGAACATGACATGCACAATATGACTTTTGAGCTGCAGATATTCTGTGCATTTTAGCGGTCGTCGGTTATCTGCAGTCGAAGTGGAAAAAAGCTGATTTACGCAGTGTAATGAAATGACAATTTTGACTGATTCGTTCATTCCATTGCATGCTTTGTTGTTCTGACTCAGAATCGAAGTGATGGATCCACGTTTCATCTTCCATCAATAATGAGTTGTGAAGTAAATTTTTGCTGGGTCACGTCCGTATCGTTCAAGAAGTTCTTCAGAAACTTGTGCACAGTTCTGGTGTTAGCATCTCAACAGACACTTTGTTCATACACTGAAATGTACACCCAAAAGTCATATTGTGCATGTCAATACTATTTTAATTTTATTCTGATCAGAACTCAACTAGGTCAGGCCGAGAACTTTTTGGTCAGCCCTCGTAAGTGACTGGCAGATGAATGCGTGGACCTTGCAGACTGGAGATAATGTAAGAGATCTATGAGGTATGGGAGATGACCAGTATTAAGAACTTTGTAGACTTCGTGGTTAGTATTAGCATGAACACAAACAAATAACCCACTGACGCCCACTACCCACTGTTGTCATATGGCTACAGCTATACAGCATCCTGCGCCAGACTGGGTTAAGCCGTCATTTGTAATTTTTGACATAAGGGCACTCTGACGCTCATGACTGAGTTTCAGAGTGCCTGTATGTCAAAAATTACAGATGACGGCTTAACCCGGTCTGGCACAGGATGATTTATAGCTGTAGCCATATGACAACAGTGGGTAGTGGGCGTCAGTGGGTTAAAGGCAACAATAATCTAGGAATATACAGTTACTGACCGAGCAAGTCGCCGAGTTGTGCGAGGCGAGTCTTGTCATCATTCATTGAGTTGGACATATCCATGACGTAGTACAGGTCGACGGGATAGTTCTCGGCCTTGCGGAACCTGACGTTGAACTTGTACGGTGAATCTAATGTCAGCGCCATCACATCACACCGAGCGGCAGTCATTTGACAGCAACATGAAATGGTCGACTGTGAGTCATACAGTTAACAGTAGTTGGTACACTACTTACATGGCGTCTAGTATGCAGCGAGTGAATGATATAATATCACAGACACGGTAAGGATGCTACACAGATGGCCAGCAATACAGTGTCAAGACCACTGTCAGGATGTCTGCTAGCAGCCCAGACTCCACCACGAGTCATTTCATCTCTCCCTCTCACACATCAGACAAAGCCAGTCACAACTACTGCATGATGACCTGCAATGCCACTGCCAGGCATCAACTGTGTGTTTCACATGTTCGACTGAAAGCCGTAATTTATCTGTCACTGGGCCAACAATCTACAATTCACTGCATGATTATCTGCTGGTTCCAACTGTTGACACCCAACATTTTCGGTGGGACACTAAAACGCATCTATTCACCGGACATGGACCGTCAGTGCATTGGATTGTTTTACTCTATCACAATCTATAAATCGACACTTACTTTACACTAATTTAGCGCCTCAGAAAGGACGTTACTGGCACCGGCAGGTTTATCAAACAACAAGGTGTAAATAATATCAATTCTGTGCTATATAAAAATAATGCAAAAAGTACTCACAACACTCAAGCAGCTGTCTTCAGGTGGCAATTTTCGACCGCCGGGGGTGAGGCCATTAAAGTAACAGGCTCAAACGTGCACGAAAGCTGCCAATATGGCAAGCGTAGAGCATTCTAGTTCAAAATTCTACGAAGGACTGAGCCGGTAGTAGAAAATGTATTGTGATGTGGATTGTGGACATACAGCACCTTCGGCGATAAGAGCATTTGCAGCTGCTGGACCCGGACTATGGAACAGTCTTCCGTCGCACGCGAAAGACGTTGACTTATCGTACAATAGATTCCGACGATCGCTAAAGACATTTTCATTTGGGTAGTGGGGCTGCCATTTAGAAATAATCTTACTTATTTACTGGTAGTTATATTCACAAATATCAGGAAAAATATCCTAATGTTGTACACATCTGCCTATCCTTGTTCTCACCAACGATACTATGAAACAGCAGCTAATGTCAGCTGATTACCAACCCCAACGGTAGGAATGATCGTTATTTTCTATGACAGATCTCTAACAGCATGTAGCAAGCAGAGGAGATGTCGTAATAAATGACCAACAGCTGGTCGCCGACCCTCCCCCCTCCCGGAAGGAATAATCGTTATTTTCTGTCATAATAAATAGCTCACTCACTTGGTCTAAGCTTAATAGTGATGTTCTGCGGCGCCAGTTGAATTGCCTCCTGGCCGCGCACAGAGTTACGCGGAGACAAATTCTGCAATCACAACACTACAACAGTAATTAACAGAGCTGATGCTGAAACAGATTTGATGAATCTAGATCCATCACTGTTCAAAAATCAGCTAGGTTCGATTAACTACGCCTACTGCCCCCAAATAGTTAAGCATAATGACAAGTTAATATGATGGTCTCTGAAACACATCCGAAAACCACATTTTTAATAAAACCGACCCTTATGAGGTAGACACAAATTACTGTAAAATAGCAAATGAATCAGAACAAATTCTCAAAAAAGGAATATAATTGTCTTAACGTCGTAAATAACTCCATGTAGTTCAATTCCAGCTGAAATAGATCTGTCTTTTGAACAGGACATTCGACTTTTTCACTGATACTGAAAAGTATGGACTACTTTATAACGAAAATAGTTGGCAGAGGAAAGGCAACATACCGATATATAATGTATTTCATCTTGAGGACTTTCGATGAAATCATAGTCGCAGCCACTTGCGATAAGTGAATCAACAATATCACAGCGTTCAAGGCTCTCAAATGCCTCTGTCTGCAACCAGCAGCAACCCAACATATGATACACCAGACCGACGAGCTTGGTCGCTAATTTAACAACAGAATAGAAGTACAGTTCTTAGCCCTTTGACGTCTACTGTTTGCCATAAGGGTATTGGGTACAGCTGTAAAACATCCCGTGACCGGACAAAGCCGTCATTTGTAATTTTTGACATCCAGGTACTCTGACGCTCAGCCCTCGGCGTCAGAGTGCCCGGATGCCAACGCGCTACCACTAAGCCAGGCCGCCACAACCGAGCCCATAACAATCGGGCTATATGCTATACAAGCACTGCACACACTCCACACAGCTGCACAGTAGAGAGTTATTAACAAATTTTATTAAGGTGACAGTTCAACACCCACTGTTGCCATATGGGTACAGCTATAAAGCATCCTGTGTCAGACCGGGTTAAGCCATACTTAACGCTGTCTGATGCTCAGCCCTGAGCTTTGGAGTGCCCGGATGTCAAAAAATACAAATGACGGCTTTGTCCGGTCTGGCACATGATGCTTTATAGCTGTACCCATATGGCAACAGTGGGCGTCAAAGGGTTAATGTGTCAAAGACACATTGTGCCACATGCCAACACCAGTCTACCCTGCTGACAGCTAGGTGATGACCACCTTCTTGCCAGGTCAAACTGATGGCTTTTAGATCATGACATAGTGATATAGGAGTTAGATCACTCCAGTTCCTCCTTGGCCTTCCAGTTTTCAACAGTACCCACTGCAGAATTTGCCCCGACATTCTATCTACATCCATCCTGAAGTGATGACTAACTGCTAATGGGCGCCTATATGAAGCACATAGTTGTTCAACAGAGGGCGCTGTGAATCTGAATTTTAGTATAACGTGTATACAAGCGTTGAACTGAGTTGAGCAGAGTTTAGCATCTGCAGTTCAGTAGCGAGATAAGACCACAGAACGTTGCACCACTAATCACAGATTGTCTAAAATTTACGATTCTAACCTCCATCAAAAAATGAGTGTCTGATAATGAAATATATACTTTGTCACCTCCCCATAGCGAAGTAACGAAGACTTCAGCAGCAGTAGAATGTCGCACAACTGCACAATGTTTCACTAAATTACCCTTACCTTCACTAAATTACTGTCAGTGTGTGGAAACTGGAAAGAGATCAAACTATGACGACAGAGACACGTCATAGACATGGACTCACTCACCTCCTGTTTACACCAGCCACACGGAGGTCCTGCTGCCAGGCAAGCACCGCAAGTCTTCTGATCCAGACAATGGTTGTGTACCAGTTCTACAGCAAACACAAGCTCAATCAACGAATGCCACCGGACCGTATATGCATTGGACCCACAGGAGGACTAGGCAACATGCCATGGTGAGGCCATTGGATGGTGTGGGTGAGATGTTAAGAAAATGCTTAAGACAGCTTCGATCAATCAACAACTGCTGTAATTGAGAATTGGCAAATAAAGTTCAGAATGTCACAAGCGTGAAGAAATTATCACTGCTAACTGTAACTAGCGAGTATACAATACATAAATGCGGTAAAGCCACAGAGACGAAGAAACGAGACTGATCTACCTTGTGTTTGTGGAAAAACGGCGAACACTGAAGCAGAGAGCACCCAGAGAAGACAGACCAACAGTGACGCACGAGTCGACATCATGGTACTAATCAGTCGCACTAGTCACTGAAATATACACACAAACAGCCTCCTTGATGCCTGCCAGTCACTGGGAAGAGTAACGTATTGGTACAGCAAGAACAACATGCATACACATGTTCTGACTTTACCGCAGAGTTGTAGTTCCCCTGACAAGGCAGTCATGTCCATCAGTTTTCACAATTGCTGTTTGGTAAAATGATATTCACTCAGTGCAATTAAAAACCTGATTAGCAGAAGTTTAAGATGTGATAATAGTCGTCGTCTGTATGGTCTATAGAAGTACCGGTATTTTGATCTGAAGCCGGGAAGCTCAGTGACATATTAGATGTTATTCTTGACCGTGGGCAGTATAACTGAGGGTTGAGAAACATCCGCCACGAATTCCACTACACTGATGGCTTCACATGTGCAAATTCCACTGCTATAAGGACGATCAATATTCACTGTAACACTGAAAAAGTTTGAGTAAAGTTTAACACCCCACCCGACACAATCTAGGTCATTTCACAGGTAGTCTTCACAGCCACTCAATTAACAGATTGAGTGAGCTAGTTAACAGCACATCACCACAATTAGACTATACAGTGCCGTTGATGCTGGTTCATGCTGGAAAATACAGGACAGAAGACAAATTAAAAATACAGACAATACACAAACTGAACACAACCCAGGAAAGCAAACAAAACACAGCAAAACTAAACTAGCCTGGTTCAGTTGCCTTTTACGACACTCGGCCAGGAAACAACATGGGCTTCTTCAACAACGCTTCCGAACTCACACGCGGCAGACACTGACAAAAGGAAGCCAACTTAGTGTACTATAATTATGTAATCTGAAACGTAACATTAATAAGAATTATATGCCTAGAAACCAGACTGTGATAGGCCAGTGAGTCTGGTGTGAGCTTTAGACAGCGGTGGCAGGCCTCCTGGAACAAGAAGTTCAGCTATTGCTAACAGAACAAGGCGTTACGGACTAGTAACTTAATATTTTTATCCCATTGGTTGTTCAAATTACACGGCTACCATACGGCTTAAACCATATAACAGGTTACAGACATAAGTGGCATCTGCCAGGGGAGGGGCAATGGAAAATGCCCCCACGTCGGGTGTGTAAATATTTTTTGTATGTGCTGAAAATGGAACTGAAATTTTGTTGTAAGTTAATGGCATTCCAGAGTCACACCAGGTTGACATCACGTACCCAGGAAGTAAGTATGTAAGAACATTTCTAAAGCGCTAATTACAAAAAGTCACTAGGCGCTGTGGTCCCAAACAAATGGGTCTTTAATCGCCGTTTAAACTGTCCTATACTGTCAGACTGTAGTTCGGTTGGCAAAGAGTTCCACACTCTTGGGCCAGCAACGGCAAAACACCGGTCGCCGTAGGTGGTCCGTGTACGTCGGATGGCGCACGTCACAGAGTCAGACGAACGTCAGATGCACCGGTTTGAAGCTGTCGCTGTATTCTCGTGACGGAAACGATTAAGCCATTAGTGTTGACTTGGTACAACGGTGAGTCATACAGCTAACAGTAACTGGTACAAGACTTACACGACGTCTAGGACGCAGCACTTGAACGATATAAATATCACAGACACACACGGAACGCACGCCAGCAATACGGTGACAAGTCGACAGTCAGGATGTCAGCTAGCGGCCCAGAATCAACCTACTATCAATCACACTTTATCCACACGAGACAAAGCCAGTCACAGCTAACTGCACACTAACGCTGGGCCTAGGCCGGGCGTGTTATGAGTGAGCAGTGAATGAGCAGGCAGTCAGCGGCAGTACCACGCCAATTGCTTAGCGTACTAACTCAGTTACTGGCCTGAGTAGCCGACTGGCTGCTGTACAGCAGATGGGATTAATCAGTGAACACGGCAATCCAGCACCGACGGCAAACAGATAGTCTGACATGGTGTAGTGATGTGCGAACACCGTGTTTTTCATTTCAAATAGAATTGTGTTCGACGTACTCAAAAGTCACCGACGTTAATGAGTACTTGTCAAGTAGTTTCAACGGTTTTGTGGCACCATGTTTGTGTCATCTGTGGTCTGTGGTTAACCCTTTGACGCCCACTGTTGCCATACGGTTACAGCTATAAAGCATCCTGAGCCAGGCCGGGTTAAGTCGTCATTTGTAATTTTTGACATCCAGGCACTCTGAAGCTCACTCTGACGCTCACCGTTGAGCGTCAGAGTGCCTGGATGTCAAAAATTACAAATGACGGCTTAACCCACTCTGGCATAGGATGCTTTACAGCTGTACCCATATGTCAACGGTGGGTGTCCAAGGGTTAAATTACTCAACAGTATGCGGTTCTACATTTTCTCCCATAACTTTCTCTTCCCTCCCATACTCCCCTTTGAAGTAGGCCCCTTAAATCCAGCTAGCGCTGTAAGCTCCTCAGTGGGATCTGCGGCTGAAACAGAATAGGGTGCATTTAAGCCTTAAAATCTGACCTCTGGTGGAAACAATTTTAATGCCTTTCCCGAAAATCAACTGACCAAACGGTATCGCCAGGTGGTGGAGTGACAACGCCCACTGCGATGGTGGAACGCTAGACGCAGGTTGCAGAACGCTGATCTAGCTTTAATCACTGGGTTTGTGCTGTAAGCAAGCTGATGTGTTCATCCAGTACTTGGTGGGCCATTATAGTGGTCCAATATAAATACTTCACGAAGACTCAAGACCATTGTTAACAACAGCACTGCACACAGAGACGGCCACAGTCTCTTTCTTACTACTGAGACACAGTCCCTTCCTTTAATAATGTATAGATTACATTTATCAATCAACTGCTAAGGTGAAAGGCCATCATCGGTCATTAAATGAGTAACTAAACGGGTTACGGTTAGTATTCAAAAATTTCGAATACTTTGATTGGTTTTGCAATGAATAGAATAGTAGACAACTGATTTAATCGAATACTGGGTAGTTAATTACTATTCGATTTAACTATTCCATCCGACATTTCGAATATCCGCACAGCACTAGACTTATGATTACCAAGCCCTTCAGCCCCTTCCTTCCATCTCCTCGCCTGAATGGCCCCGGACCATTACTCAACCGGCCGCTGAAGCCTAGAAATAGCCGTCGCTAAGTAGTAAGGTCGCCCACAGTGTTTACTCTAACTTGTCAGTAGTTGTAAGGCAGCCTAGGCGCCTTTTACAGCCTAATTCGGCCGTCGGCCAGACGTATCAACATAAGCCCGTCGTCACCACAAGTGCTTCAACAACACTGTTTTCTACGATACGACACGATACGATAGTTCCATGTCACGTGCGATAAAAAACTGACAGTCAGTCAGCTTACACTACCACATGTAGTCTACACCTTCCCCCGCAAAAATATAAAGATAAAGAAACCAGAACAGAAAGCCAATAAGCAGCAAGTCTGGTCCAAGTCTAGTTCTATGACAGGAGCCAACAGACACGACAATGTTTTCTTTTAAAGGCCCCTACACACGAGTGACACGACCCGGTGAGATACAGGACGAACGTACGAGTAGTGAGTACAGGCCTTAACAAATATAACGTGCGTTTAAAACACAGATTCTAATGTGTTATTTAATCGATGTGCGTCTTAAGGCAACTGAACGCAATGCGTTAGAAAACGGTCGACCGAGATCAGCAACACTAAACACCAGAGTCACATCTATAACCGCCTTGAACATTTTCAGGCGCCGAAATTTATTTTCGATAAACGATAAAGCCTGTATAGACTGTAAAGTCGTAGCTCCACAATGCAGCAATAGAATGATAACGGCAAACAGGCGTCATCGTCGATCAACGGCCAACGGTTTCTGCTAAACCAGTTGAGTGAAAGATCAGTGAATTTCATATCACTGAATGCACGGCCTACGCGACCAGTTTAAACCACGCTTGCGTTTTGCATGATGGCTGAAGAGGTAATGGC
>Ga0056114_1001221_pt1 | contig 11277 bp, 10 predicted proteins | sample WorMetHERISLAND1_FD_77005 | JGI IMG/M metagenome (GOLD analysis project Ga0056114, IMG submission 77005) | Marine gutless worms symbiont microbial communities from Max Planck institute for Marine Microbiology, Germany - Olavius loisae HERON... ...
AACATGCAAACTCTATTCTAGAGACTTTTGAATATTTCTGCCAAATATCATCAAAATCGATCCATATAATTTCGAGCTATACCGTTTCAAAGTTGGGCCGTTTTTTTGAGACACAGTGTAGAACAATTTCCAGACAAATTGAAACTATATTTAAGTGGCAAAAATTATGTATGATAAGTAAACAGATAGTGTCTTGTTTGGCAGAGTTTCACACAGAGCGACAGAAGCTAAGATTCAATGAGAATACACACGTTACGAACAGCACCTTTCACCTATCACTGTGTCCGAAGAACAAATGGAATGAAACCACCATTTACACGATGACACTGACAAGTCTCAAACAAACTGCATAATACTACTGCAGAACCACCAGTTGGATTATGGGCAGCATGATAAAATACTGAACACTAAAAACATGCAGCAGAAAAAAATTTCACCCGATTTTCAGTTCTGATACAAAGAATATGTGATGCATTGCTCGATTATGATAAAAAATTTAATTAAATATTGACTACATAATTATGAATATGGTTTAATAATGTGATGAAATTTCGACCAAAATTTAGAAAATATTATTTGAAGCATCTATTAATGAACATGGAACGCATCTTGAACACGAACATTAACATCAGCACTGTGAGCTGGTTGTGTTCATTGTTGTTGTTAAGTTGAATCAACATTCACAATACAGTAGCGCCCATAAAGCTACGTCACTTTGAACATGCTACTTTCGTGAATCAACTTTCAACCGTGATGTGACACTTGCCAAAGTCACTAGGACAAGTTTTCTTGAACGAATGAATGATCTGCTGTCACATGACCTAAATCAGCAGATCTGATTGGATGACCTATTACTGCAACTTAGGAAAAAAATGGCGTTCCTAAGAAATAAAAAGAACGCGTTCGAAAATTTGGATAAAAAGTATTCTTACCAATCGTTAAGTCGCCGAGCTCAGGATGATCTTAGTAAGTTTTGAAAATGTGGCACCTGGAATTTGTTTTATCAATTTCAAGAATTCATTGTCACATCTGCCATGTCAGTGAAGACAGGTGACTGTAGTGCTGAAAGCTGTACTCGTAGTCTCCATCACTCGGATTTGATGTTTAATAACTCTTATAAAACCTTTTGATAAATTCACAGAATTTGCCTACATTACCAAGAAAAGGTTCTCGCACAATTTAACATGTGTCTCGGTTGAAGTAACAGCTGCTGTTTCTGGTTTTTCTGGACACAGTGTACAAATTTGACATTCAATAATTACAGAATCACTTATACTAGCCGAGCAGCATCGTTTAACAGTTCATCGACAAAAGATACACAGAAATGTTAATCTAAACACACAGAATTAAACGTAATTACTAAGTAAATCGGAAGCCGATGACAGCTTTATACTACAGAGCATGTTTCATGTGAATTCAAATCATGACTAGAATTCAATAAAAAATTCATCAATCCTGGAATCGTGAAAATACTAAATTCGGTTGAAGCAAGAACTGCCTTCATGTCTCGGCACATTACACGACAGAATGTTTAGCATATACCACTAACTTGACATCACAAAGCCGATATTAATGACCAAACACACACACTTTCCAACTTGTAGTTTGGCAATGTTAACATTTCCATTTAAAATCGCGGCACAAACTCAAAACATCGAGACTGATGACACGGAAATTACAAAGAAATTCAGGCCATAAACTGAACCCAATTAGAGACATTGCCAACAACACGGAACCATCATAAAAACTAATTGCTTATGATCTTGATGCTGCAATTTACCATAGACAAAATGGATAACATGGTCACGAATACAACGTCACTAAACATAACTCCACGTGACTATACACAAATGTCATTAATAACAATTTTGTCTTGACAAAGCTATAGGCCCGGTCCGACTAAACACCACATCGGACTGCACCGCACCACACCGGACCCCTTATGACACCTTATTTTTATCGTACAATTATGACATTTCTACTAATTCAGTGAAAATAAGCCTACATTTATTTATTAAACTAAAATATGGCGGGTGTTCCGATACGGCTGGTCCAGTGCAGCGCGGTGCAGTGTATCGTCGGATGGTCCTATAGGTCCATATCACATGCAGTAATAATGATGGCAGCATGACATCACAGTACATCAGTACAACAATTGCATAGCACGCGACAAGACATGACACAGCGCGAGTCCAATGACGCTACAACACATCAATAAATCGGTCATTTGCAGTCAACACGCTGTAGCTGTCGTTGGCAATGTGTGCTGGCGGCGGGCGCTGGGACCCGACCAGCCTCGGGCTGGTGTGGCCGGCTGTATCAGGCGCATGCCACACTAAACAGTCATTATGTCGCGAAGAAGACGAAGGCGTGCCAGGCTCCGGGGTATACGTAAATGTCAACCCTGTTGCATAGATGACACCATCGCCACGGACCAGCATCACAGGAACCTACAATCAACAGATGCCTTTCCAGCCAATCAGAACAAATGACACAGAATCGGGGGTTCTTATTGGCCAGCATCGGAACCAAAACCAACAAGAAGTTCAGCTAATGCAAACAGTATCCACTGTACAGAACGGATGTCTTAAGCTGAGTTGAGTCGAATTTAATGTCCAGCTCGACAAAGATATAAAGTCATAAGTCACTTTGGAGATGATCTTGCAAGTCAATCTCTTGACTAGTACAAACATCTAGCTTTCTCAACCAATCACTTGGCTGATATTTGGCAAAACATTGACAAAACTAGATAACAATAACCTACACAACCCAGTGATGTTAAACGAGGCCAAAACCTCGAGGCCGAGGCCAGAGCTACGAGGCTGAGGCCAGGACTATGAGGTTGAGGCCGAGGCCAAAAACAATTATGAAAAAAGTACCAATTAATGATTAACAACATACGATTTAAGACTATTGTCAGAAAAATTAACAACATTCCCAAATTTTACATGATTTTTGCACAAACTCGATTACATAATAAGACAACGAGATCGAGGCCAGGCTGAGGCCAAAACCTCGAGACCAAGGCCGAGGCCAAAGCTTCGAGGCCGAAACCAAAATTTTGGCCTCGAGGCCACTTTGGCCTTGAGGACTTAACATCACTGACACAACCATGCAAGACAGCTATCATGGACAAACCACATCAATGTGGTTTGTCCATGATAGCGCATTAGAGGTTATTTTATAACAATATGCGCTATATAAATTTACGTTTTACTTACTTACTTACTTACTTACTAATGCTTCCACAGGCATTGTGTGGTACCCATATCTAAGAACTACTGTTCTTAGATATGGCTTCTATGTGTAACTGGTAGTTAATACTGCATACTACAAAAGAAAGCACGTGGCCTAGATGACCCGCACGATCTGCTATAACAGAATAGTGAACTGAAAGCGGAGAAAATATTTGGCGTCTGGTCGTATCTCCATTTGTCGTGACACACTGACACTGACTTTATTCCATATTTGCGGCTGAGTAGCCGAATATCTGAATAACAAATTAGTGATACAAAATAAGAAACAAGTGTAGAACGGATGGACAGACGGAAATCAACATGTAATGAGGCGATCCACTAGACGGCCTCAGAACAACATATACTGCAGGTCTGGCCTGTTGATTGCAAGTGACGGTTAGCGACATCAACAGAACAATGTCCACGTTATTAATCACACCACAGTAGAACAAGGCAAATAATTCTATAAAACCTCAAATTTCAACAACCCAGCTATGTTTAAGGTCCCCAATTAGGGGTGATCCCGTCAGACTTACAGAATTACTGATTAGCCTACAAAAACTAGAATGTTGGGCTATCAAACTACGACAGATCAAATGTGCGATTTTTCTCTTAAAACAATCAAAGAAAAAAATCGTAAATTAGAAGCAGTTTGCAGCACAGAAAAACATTTAACTGACACATGGAGAGAGAGGCCGTTAATTTCAGAACACAGTGTACTCTGATAAAAAAGACCACAAGAGCTCGCTCGGTGGACAATCGTTATCGTTAAGATGCACAAAACATCACCTGAAATGACTGTCGAACATACTTCCATTGCGATCGGAATTTTGAGATGTCAGGTACTACACAAAGCATGATGCTGCTACACCTGTCACACCAGCAGATCACAACTTACACTACATTAGCACCAAATCACTCCAAGCATTACCGACGTGGAACGCTTCCACAAATGCCTGTTACCATCACAGTTTTCACACCGACACCAACCAACACGACACCTACTCTCAGGCTGCAAGCAGCAGTGTCCGTCTCAATGGCAAACCCACAATCTGTCGTCTCAAGTTGTTCAGTGGTTGCTTTTTGGATGCTTTGAACGCAAGAAAAGCAGATCAAAAGTCCCAAATCTTTTCCCTTTGAAAGATCTGATCCAAGCTAATACGAAGTATCTCTGGAACTGGTTAAACAATAATTGAGAATATAAACAATGCTGACGGTGATGGTGGTCGTCGTCGTAGTAGTTGTTGTGAAAGTACTATTAGCAGTAGCAGTACTGTTTGTCCCAACTCCAAAACTCACATGAAAATCCAGTGTTCAACAATTTTCTTGGTGGTCTTGGTGAAAAACAGATAAACCATGACAGCCACCATACAACCTTCTTTATGGCCATGAATGACCTTAAGAATAACCCTGTGTGGCAAAGTAGTAACACTGGCTTAACTGATCAACAGTTTGAAACACTGGAATAAAATACATCTGTGCATACCTGTGCATAGTGTCGGCTTCGACCTCACCAAACCAGACTTTGAGATGTGGAGTGAAGTTCTCTCCAGTCAGCTCCAGCATAGCGACGTCTCCACCGCCATTCAGCTGTTGAATACACCAACAACATGGCTGCACAGTTGTGACTATGAGCATTCATTCATTCATTCATTCATTTCTGGCATACACCACCAGGAAAGTGTCGCACCAAACGTAGACATCAGTCTCCAGAGTGGACGATTCTGAGCCACATCAATTGATTCATTCAGAGAGAGTTTGGTGGATTTGGGATTCTGCTGGACAGTCTTCATCCATGTAGTACGAGGGCGTCCTGGTGGTCTCCTCCAGTTCTCCAAGGGAAGCTGTTATGATCTTCTTGGCATCTGTTTCGTCTGGCATTCGTGCAATGTGGACAAACAGGGAAAGACAATAGTCCATGTGGCGTGCTTGCTTGGTTGTCCATCTCACCTCATCATTCTGCACGTGATGGTACCATTTGATTCCCAGCAGCTTTCACAAACACCACTGATCGAGGGCATCAATCCTGAGTACATATGTCTTGATAGCTGCACAGCACTCAAAGCCACACAGGAAGATGGGTAGAATACAAGTATTCATGTCAACACTACAAACAGCATAGTCGGTAGAGTCTGTAAAGTTTATCTCAACACTGACCAATCGCTGAGGACTGCTATGGCATGCACAAGAACCGCACCAACACATGACTCCATTGGCTCCAGTGGAGTCAGGGTTAAGAGGCAGTGTGGCATGCATTTTATGGCAGAGTTACTCAGTGAATCAACAGATCCATTAATTAACCCTGTGACGCCAACTGTTGCCTTATGGGATACAGCCATAAAGCATCCATCCTGTGCCAGACCGGGTTAAGCCACCGTTTGTAATTTTTGACATCTGGGGCAGCACTCTGAAGCTCGGCCCTGAGCGTCAGAGTGTCCGGATGTCAAAGATACAAATGACGGCTTAACCCGGTCTGGCACAGGATGCTTCATAGCTGTACCTCATATGGCAACAGTGGGCGTCAAAGGGTTAATTAATTATAATCAGTGAAATGGAAGTACAGTGAGAACTCACATGAAGCCTGCTGACAGTCGGTACTGGTGTTATCGGCGACCAGACGGGACCCATTCCTTCAGAGAACGTATACTCAGCACAGTCTGTACTGATGATCGTCCAAGAAGCTCCGTCGTTGATCATGTCCTTAGATGCACTCTTAGGGCATGGCATTGCCTACAAACATAGACTACTGTAACAGCATATACAAACACTAAACTTTTTTTAACCCTTCAAGCCTCACAGTTAATTTTACTTTATTACGTCACATGCATTACTGAAAATTAAGTGCAGATAGTGTTAACGGACATGAATGTACTCAATGGACTAGCACCATTGCTATGGTAACATCCGAGATGCAGGATAAACCCGCTCTGGAAATCCCTAAGATCTGCTTCTAGGAGAAGCTGGAATAACTCGGGAAAAACAAGTGATACTTAGTAAGTGGTAATGCAGCTATGATGACAGGCTTGTAAGGATCAATGTCTCCAGTCGTGGATTCAACCTATTCCTGTGCCAGCAGACCCAGGTGAACAGATTCTTGACTACGATGTCAGGCTAGGCAGTGAGAAGGGAATACTAAGAGATCATGGTGAAGAGATGAAGAGATCATGGCGAAGAGATGTGGTAACTGGAGTAGTGTCACATGATCTATGGTCTTTTCAGAGACTACCTTCACAGCCAATCACTTGACTGATACTGACAAAACTACACATAACTGCAACCAACAACACAAAAAACCCGAACAACAACACAAGGAAACTACTGACATATGAAGAAACTACAGCGTGGTTTAGGGGCGTTTCATGCCATCCAGCCAGGAAACAGACCAGGCCTACTCTGCAGCTCCCAGCAACTACACCATCTGAGTGAGTAACTGAAGGATGTAAGTCTTTAAGAGCACAATACTGCACAGCCACAATTAAACTAATTATACACAAGCACTGACATACACGTCACTGTTGTTAACAATTTGACGCCCACTGTTGCCATATGGATACAGCTATAAAGCATCCTCTGCCAGGGCTAAGCGTCAGAGTGCCCAGATATCAAAAATTACAAATGACGGCTTAACCCGGTCTGGCACAGGATGCTTTATAGCTGTATCCATATGGCAACAATGGGCGTCAAAGGGTTACGATAATGTTCTGTGTGTGAATATGCAATGCATGAGGTGAGTCACCTGAAACTGAATGATCTTCTCCTGAGACAGGCAGAGGTACATGTGGTCGGTGTCCTTGAGGTAGAAGGCACATTTATGCAGCTGAGACACAGGCTCGTCGGCATCTTTCAGCACCACCTGCTTGTCGACCTTCCGTATCACCTGTAACATCACATCACATCACCGACGTCTTCTACCTGCAAAGCCATCAACATTAGAATAACAGGGACACAAGCCAGTAGATGAATTGACTCACGCGCTGCTAAGCTTAAGCCAGGGGAGGGTTATGCCTAGTGCTTCTTCTCCCAGAGTTCTAGGCTGAATGGGCTGACAAAACAATGTTGTACAATACTGTGTGCTTAAAGGGTCCACACAGATAGTTCGTCCAGGTCCTAGTTTCTGAATGCGATGACTTCGAAGACTGTGACATTACCAGCATGACGTCATAGTTACGTGACGTCATCGATGACATCACTAATCAATGCGCCATAGGCGCTTTTCTACACGCTCCGTATTGGACACAAACCCGTAAATCACTTAGTTTCAGACATTTTGCATCAAAGTTGCATCCAAAAAAGCAGACAGACAGACGGACACAGACGCGTCGACTAACAATAAGGGTTGCTTAAAACTTAGCAGTGTGCGAGCCACTGACAGTGATACAGCTACGTGTGTGGGCTTAATAAGTGAAGCCGAGAACTTCTTAGCCCACTGCAAAGTCTGACAACTCACCAGACGTGGCAACGCCATGCCAGTGACGGTGCAGACAAGTTTGATTGTCGAGCCGTAATGAATAAAACCGTCGCGGACTGAGAACTCTTCTGACTCACCCTCGTCATCATCCACTACAACACACGACACATCTGTCTGCCGGACTAGTGACGGGTCATTGTTTAAACCAAAACCAAAACTACCGTTTTTAACCCTTTGACACCAACTGTTGCTATATGGGTACAGCTATAAAGGCATCCTGAGCCAGACCGGGTTAAGCCGTCATTAGTAATTTTTGACATCCGGGCACTCTAACGCTCAGCTTTGAGCGTCAGTGAGCCCGGATGTCAAACAGTACAAATGACAGCTTAACCCGGTCTGGCTCAGGATGTTTTATAGCTGTACCCATATAGCAACAGTTGGCATCAAAGGGTTAAAAGAAAACAGTCCCAAAATGAAACTGCCGTTCTCTACCGGTTGTTACCATAATTAAGCGTGATATCTATGATCGAAATATAATGTTTCGTTATAATATGCTAGGTTACTCGACGAAAATAAATTAAGCCAAAGTACAGCAACATTTTTCACAAAATACCAAACAAAATAAAAGTTTTTGAAACTACAAACTGTCACAGCACCATGAAAATATCGGACAATGATCCAGGTGATCTATGGCGGTCGGTGATCTATGGTGTTATATAAACTTGTGACCATGTGTCTACAGGGCAGCATATGCAACTATTGTCATTACATAACACCGTCATCAGTCATCACGTGACTCAAAATGCCATCGTTCATCAATCAATCACAGCTCATTGCATCTTCTCCTCAACTTCACAGTTATGTTGTGTCCACACTTCATAATCTCACTCAAATCATCCCACCAGTAACCAGGCAGCCACACCTTTCAGCTATTGTCCAAGCACGACGTTTCTTCCTGTTCAGCCACATTGTGTGAATGCCAGACGAAGCAAACGCCAAGAAGATGTTAACAGCTGGAGAACTGGAGGAGACCACCAGGACGCCTTCGTATCATGTGGATAAAGACTATCCAGCAAGACCTGAAATCCAATAACCTCTCTCTGAATAAAGCAATTGACGTGGCTCAGAATCGTCCACTCTGAAGACTGACATCTATGTTTGGTGCTAGTGGTGTGTGCCACAAAAGAGGAAGAAGTGTGGACCTCCACCCGGGCTGGCACAGGATGCTTTATGTAGCTGTACCCATATGGCAACAGTGGGCGTCAACGGGTTAAACAACTGACAGTGATGCTGACGAGTGAGACAGTCAATCAGCCAGTGAATCAGTATTGTTATCAGTTTGAGTGACATACAGAGGTGGACCGTGAAGGCGCCCCACTGCGTTGAGCTGGCGTGGAAGTTGCCGTTCTCAACATGTAGGTACCTCGTACTCACCGTCTGTGAGCGGAGACGATTGAACAACGCTACTTTAGTGCCGGACGCAATACACACTGCAATCACAACGACACAATGATGAATACACATCACAACTGCACTCGCTCCACTGGCTGCTGCTGCTGCTATTTTCATTGTCGTTTGGTTTCACTGGCCTGGTTTTCCAGAGCTACACCACGTTACACCGTGTTCCTGAAATATCATTTACGAGGATGAATTGGAGCAGTTTATTTTAGAGACAGAATCATCTTACTGTCAGCCAAAGAGCAATGAGATTAAAACAACAAAAACTACTATGTGACTGCATAAGACTGTTGCTATAATAAACAATGATACATAGTCATTACATATTCATATCATGTTATCGACCTTCTGAATATAGAGAAATCCCAAACAATGAATATTAAAACTGGAATCACACGAATAACTCAAGCAAAAATTCAGCGGTAAAAAACAACTGCTAACTGACCGTCAATTAACTAACAGGATGACAGATATACAAGACAGAAATATAGAAACATGCATACACAGACAAATAACAACAAAGATTATTATTAGCCAGTCTGATGGAATATCAATGGCAATAAATGGGTGTGTTCAGTCCTTGAAATAACTACATTTGTTGAAGTGAGTGTTACCACTGGAGTTTGAGGAATGGACTGAAAATAACCACAAATCAGTCCTTCTGATCTGCTGAAATACCCAGACAGTGTTGCAGTGGAATATAACTGCTGTTTTGAGGACCATAACAAATACAAAAGATATCAATGTGACAACTGACAATTGTGTAAGTATCTGTCGGATACATACAGTCGGCATTTTTCACAGACTGTTTCTTCTTGGATGGCTTCGAGATGACTTTGATTCGTTTGCTCTCAAACACGCCAATGTCACGTCCGCTGCCGTAGAACAACTTCACATAGAGGACAAAGTGCTTGCGTTTGTCTGAGTCGGAGATGAACAGCGTCTTGGCAGCACAGTAGCTCTATCACACAAACACACCAACATACACCGTGTTCAGAAAAAAACACCCATTCACAGTTTCTTCTATATCTCCACAAATGATGTGTAGATTTACCTAAGGAACGGTAGATTATGACAATGTAGAAATTAGGTATTCACTGTGGACGACGACGTAGTTGTGGCGTCACATTTGTCTGGCAAAAGTTGGAGTACGTTTACAGTCAGCGATAAGCAAGGAGCCCAGGATATCCTTTTTGCGAGTACTTGCTGCCAGTTGCTGACGAGTAGACGTGGTCGTATCGTGCATTATTTGGTGAAATTTAAGACAATGAATAAACATTATCAACTTTTTGTTCATAAACCAGATAAAGTTTGATCACCACTGATGCGAGATAATACTGCAGCAACTGAATGCCGTGGGTGACTCATGTGAATCCACACTTGTGTTAAAGAGAAAGGTGGATACTTTGAGCATAAGTTATGACATTTCAATTCATCAGTGACTAAGTAATATTTTTGTTGATTGTTGACGTATGTTAAATAGCTGATTATTATTAATTATCAGGTGTTGAATTACGGTGTGAAATAAGACAGTGTAGTGTCTGGAGGTCCTTATTTACAAAGGTTTACAAATATGACGTCATAATTACGTCATTGGCAGCAATGAATATATCATTTCTACATTGTTAGAATCTATCATTCCTTAGGTATATTCACTGCAATTTTTGTTTAAATGTTTAAATATACACATAATATATATAACTCATCGAGATAGGAAAGCAATTGTTAGTGTTTTTTTCTGAACACAGTGTATACATAATAGACTATCATATGCCGCAAGCAAAGCGTGGCACTGATTGTATAACAGACATTAACATTATTAATTAACATGCACTTGAGACTGAAGACCAACCAGAACTGATTTTTATAAATTTGGCCAAAACCGATATGGGGTGTGCGCGGCTTGCCGCGTGAGTCACGCGTGTACTGTGCTCCGTGAATTTTATCGTTTTTCATGCGCTTAATCGATGTTCAGACTATGTCAGTTTGCTAGCGAGTTTTCGTAGAGTGTTGCGATATGCTTGACGAGCGATGTCGCGATGTACGACCTGTTGGATTACGTCGTTTAATGAGCTCGTCAACGTTGAGCTTGCAAATATCATGAATGGACTTTGACCCGTGCCATGTTTACATCCGCAGAACTTCATGCTATGAATAGGCATGACGTGATTCCTC
>Ga0056114_1001222_pt1 | contig 11265 bp, 6 predicted proteins | sample WorMetHERISLAND1_FD_77005 | JGI IMG/M metagenome (GOLD analysis project Ga0056114, IMG submission 77005) | Marine gutless worms symbiont microbial communities from Max Planck institute for Marine Microbiology, Germany - Olavius loisae HERON... ...
AGCCAATGGAGGTCGTCCCGCATGGTACTGGCAATATGGTCAAACTTTCGTTTGCCAGTAATGAGTCGCGCCGCTGCATTTTGTACTGACTGAAGAGGACGCAGATGGGCTTCACAGATGCCAATCTTGAGCAGTAGTGTTTGGCCCTATGAGTAATTGTCTCAGCCTTGCACTTCACTGTTGGTTACATAACATGTTCTTTTGTCTGTTTTTATAGATATTTTTTTAATAATTAGTATTTGTCAAACTGTTGATATTGTTCGATCACATTATCTCCTGTCTTCCTTTCTGCTTTCTGATAATGCTTCTTCTAGAATTTATTTTTTTTAACAAGGCAGCTGTAACATAACAAGATACCGCAACTTTCCAGTCTTCACTCATGATAATGCGTTTCTTGTTCACCATATGTAAGCTTTGAATGTTTAACACATGATGAGCAAGAACTGATCTCAGCAGTGTTGTGGTTGCCATGCAGGTGTAATGGAGCGACTTGGCCTTGGACCTGTGGACCTGATGAAGGAGAACCCACGACTGATATATGCACGGCTGACAGGGTATGGACAATATGGGCCGCTGTCAACAAGAGCAGGTCATGATATCAATTATCTGGCAATATCTGGTAAGAAACGTTCACGATATACTGATAATAAGAAAAAAACCCAGATGACTTGATTGTACTTTTGATTATTACTTTTCTCTTGTTTTACAGCCATCTTTGTAGCATATTTCTACCTGAGATCTATGAATATTTACAACCATGTGTTGTAACAAAGTGATGACATGAGGACTGGTGATCCATGCCTGAGCTCCACTCTAGTCGATGATCCCACAGTCCTACCTCCTGGATCCAACATTCCCTTGATGTTAGTGGACTTTGTAGAACAGATTCTTGAATACTTGGGTCTGTCTGGCAATGAATCTCTGGAGAACTGTGGACCTGTGACATATTCTTGACTTCTGGTGATCAATCAAACTTCTACCAAGTTATATTGAAGCCCTGTCCGATATGACGAGCTATAGAATTTTTGTATGGCAGTACTGTATACTTCTAATAATTAATTATAGTCGTATTGGTAGTGCAACATAGACATGATAAATATATAATACAACTTATTGTGCTGAATATGTATGCATGATTATTTGTAATATATTTGTGTATTTGCAATGGTTAAATTACTCAAAAGTAGGTGGTGGAACTCTACATTTCCTCTCCTCCCTTTCCCTGCACTCCTTTTCCCTTCCATCCCCTCCCCTCCTTCCCCTTTCTTTCCCTTGTCCTTTCCCTACCTCCTTTTAAAAGTAGGCCCCTTAAATCCATCTAGTGATCTGGGGAGTGCTGTAAGCTCCCCAGCTGGGTCTGGGGTGGTGCCCAAGCAGAAATAGAATTTGGTGCATTTAAGCCTTAAAATCTGACAGCTGGTGATACTCACTGTTAATGCAGTTCGATGCACGAACAGTTGCACAGCGCCGTTCCGGAAAATAACAAATTGCACTGTAATTAATCTGTCCAGTGTTGATGTGGGTTAGTAGTTGTGTCTCAGATTCTGAAGTGGATGTTGTGCCAGGATTATTGTCACGACTTGGAAAAGCTGGAGAAAATCCTTTCCCGCCACTGAATTTGCTCGCTGACTTTGCTGGTGGTGGATTACTGTGTGCTCTTGGCATCATGATGGCATTATTCCACAGAACCAGAACAGGCCTAGGACAGGTTATTGATGCAAGTATGGTCGAAGGAGCAAATTATGTCGGTAAGATTCAAGTAGTACTGGTTTACTTCCATAACTGTACGTTTTAAAGATAATAATAATACAATTTATTGAATTTATAGGGTGTGGTAATGCAGCAAAAGTCACCACCAGGGCGACTAACATCTGGTGTGCAACGTCTGCCAGTTAGTGTGATGCATTGTCAGTGTCACTGATATTGGCAGATAATATTTATTCATTATTGTTTAGTATTTGTTGTTGTGTGTATAAGATTTATGAACAAGATAGTCAGAAGTTGAGCACGCAATATTTTCACACTTACGAATTTGCATTTGCATTACTAGAGAAATGTGTGCATCTGTCATGAAGTATGTGTTGACTGTGCAGGCAGCTTCGTCTGGCAGATGCTGAATAGCCCATTTATCACTGATAAAAATGGTGAGGGTTGGTTAGACGGTGGTGCACCCTTCTATGCTACGTATAAAACGAAAGATGGCAAATATGTTGCTGTTGGAGCGCTGGAGGCACAGTTTTATGATAAACTTATTGAAGGTTAGCTATTTACTGTCTGTTTATTGACGTCTTTAAAGAACAGCTTATTATATGTCGAACTCTGATCTTTATTGCAATTTCATGTACCAGTTTTTGTCATCGTTGACATCATACTGAAAAATCTTTGTGTGTTAATGTGTTGCTGTAAAATCCTTCTATTTCGTTGTCCTTAAATTTTGTGTTTAAATCATATTTGCACATTTTTCCAGATTTGAAACGTCATAGACAATATAATAATTGCATCTATTGAAAAATTAATGCTTTCATTAGCTGGTGTCAATGTCCGTCCGTCTGTACGTACATCCATAAAGTTCTTCCGATTTCAGCGAAATATGGTATGCAGATAAGGTCGATGAGTGATACACGGTGGTATGACATATGACCTGCGTGCTTAAAATGCCGTTAAACCCTAACCAACCAACCAAGGTCAAGATCAAAATTAGGGTGTTCCGTCTTCAGCAAACGAATTTTGCCTCTTATGAGGAGTCGACCAGCAGTCCCGTACGGGGCTTAAAGATTTTTCTGCTATTGCATATGTATAAACAGCACTGTGTAAATATAAACAAAACATTGCACTTCTAGTGGCTTAATGACGAGCCAATTACAAGTTTTTATTGCCAGTGCAGACTACTGGTAACTAGTAGTAGTATTGATAACCGTGCCAAATACTGTATTGTCAACTTGATGTTGGTACAAGCTATACGTGTGTTGCTGGGTTAGGACTTGATCTTCAGCCTAGAGATGCTCCACAATTTCACGACTGGTCAGCTTTACGACAGAAATTCACAGAAATCTTTGCAAGCAAGACGCAGTCTGAATGGTGTGAAATTTTTGACGACGTCGACGCCTGTGTGTCTCCGGTATTGACAACAGAAGAAGCCACGCAACATCCCCACAACACCCATCGTGCGGCTTTCGATGTACTAGTCGCCGACGAAAGAATTGTGCCAAAACCTGCTCCACGGCTCTCGGAAACACCACCTTGCAGTAATAACATTCAGCCAGATGTTGGCGAGAACTCGATCTACATTCTGACTACCATGTGTGGATACAGTCTCGCAGAGTGTCAGTCTCTTCTTGACAAGGGTGTTGTTGAACAAGCAAAAGGCTCATTTTCAGTAAAATCCCAACTATAGATGACATTGCGTATACCTGGCTCTGCTTCTACGTCGGAACCACGGCCGGGTGGAGCTTTTTTGGCAACGACGTCCAGCGTTGTTTGTGCCCCCACTTTGCGGTCGTTTTAAATTCTACATTTTAACTGAACACGTAGTCGTTTACTCTTGTTGCCAGTAAAGCGACTGTTTTCCTCAGTATAGGCATTTGCGACTACCTGCTTCTATGTGTGGTAGGGCCTGCCTTCTAACACAGGTTGAAGCCGTTTAACCCCAACCCATTGATACGGGTGGTTGATACAGGGAATACCAAAAATTAATTGCTTTAACAACAAACAGGCTGTACCTTCTTGCTGTTTCACGCAAATCTATCTATTACACAGGCTGACAGACATCCAGACACAAAACATAACCCTTCAGAATGAAATTATCGGGGATAATCCCGTGATGTTGAGGTAACAAATTATTTGGAAGTTTAGCCTTAATTACATCGACTGTTATTGTGTTATCAATCCATCCTAATTTTGCACATTATCTACAAGCTGCAGGGTTAGTGTGCCTTAAATAACTTGGCTGTTGCATATTCATGAAGACAACTTCTATACTCTGTATATGTGATCACAATAATGTGTACATTTGCTGTTACCCGATAAACCTACATGTGCCTTCAGTACTTTGATACTGTTGTTTGACCTGTAAAAACGTCTCCAATATAAGCTATACTGTGTTGGCGAATCCAACCCGATAAACATTTCATTAGATTTGATCACTGCATTTGATCGCCTAGCTATCCATACACGGTTGATTCGTAAAGCACAAATATGTTTGGACAGCTGTACTGTAAAACCCTTTGTGTATACACTTTTCATGAGGAAAACGAGTTAATGAGCACAAATACTGATTGTAGCAATCTGGAAATGGCTGCAGAGAATTTCATATTAAGATACTGTGCAAACAGCAACAGTCACAAAGTTCACATACTTCAATGTCTGCAGAGCATTACGTATGCGACATTTTCTTCACAAAGCTTTAATCGGACTGAAATAACTACAGATTAGTTAATTCATGATAATGCACACAGGTGCAGTGCTAGTGCAGTGCTACTGTCACTGTATGCAACGATATGCTGACAATCAGAGAAGAAAAGGGAAGTGGGAGTTTGTCATGACTTCACTGTGTGCACCCACCATTATCAGCTGTATCACACATCCTTGCCACAGCACTAAAATACACATTCTGACCCACACGTGCATCATTTGACTCCTATACACAAACTGTCATCATGCAATCAGTTCCAGTTCCCAGCGTAGAATCTTCTGTAGCCTGGTTGTCTATGAATCACTGTTATCTATTGCTGTTCACAGTCTGCCAGTGTTAACTTGTGTCCAATCAAGCCGAAAGGCAACGGATCACGACGTTCAGTGATCTTGAACAATCGCCGCAGCGTGTCTCTGGCAGCCATTTCTTCAGCTATTGTCACTGTCTCGCCCGGTGCTGCAATGCAACGTAACAGTTACCATATTACCATGTGTAATTCTACATTTACATAACCAATAATCAAGCTAATATTGTATTCTACATAAGTGTAATACAAGCGACAGCTTATCAAGGCAGCTTGGCAAAAGTTGGCATATCATCCAGTCAATAAAACGTGACTTGAAATACATCAGAACAGCAACGACAGCAACGTCAAGAAACGTCTCAGTATGTCTAGACTGTTAGAACTGCTAATAATCTCGGAACACAATATTGCAGAATTGAATGACAGAACCATGGTGATTCGAGTTTTCTGAGAACATCAACGTTCAGTGCACAAACTATGTCAAACTCGTTTATCGTTGAAACATCATTCAATGGTGCACATACCCTGTCCTATCAGTTGTCTGTCACAGTAGATACCAACAATGTACGTGGCAAGAATTGTGTTCACTCCAGTCGACCACAGTAACCTGCCAATACAGCAATCAAACAGATGTACAACAAATTATTCCATTCATACAATGAGCTGTACCTTCTAGCAGCAGACTACCATCTATAATACCGGTAGTCATCAGTGGTTAGGCCATGGCAGGGTTTGAGGACACCCCACTTACTGACAGGGACACTTGTCGGATTCGTGCAAAAATGATGAGATATTGTAACGGCTAGGGTGAGAGTATAGGTGTTATTATGTGATGACACCTATCCTGACATTGCCCCATTGTGCCAAAATCTGTTTGCAGCCCCATTCCCCGCCCATTGGCGCCAAAGCCATTCTGCTCAACACTCAGTGCCTTGATACTGTGACCGCCATGCCTTGCCAGTGACAGTCATGAATTATGTAATGAATCTTTTGGGTCACAAATGACACTGTGGTGTGAACCCAGTCTGAACATAGCAGTCAGTGCCGGGAGAGTGGACAGCTTGGCTACTTGGAAGACCAGCCACAGAGATAAGTGGGATGAGGTATGACAGTGCACAGCTGTGGACGACCTTGTATGTGAGAAATATGCAGCAAGAGATTCTGATACATAATTATCGGCCACAATTCTGCGGTTTTCTGTCATCTACAAAGCTTCCTAAATTGCAAGCAGCAGTGACAAAAGGCTACTTACTATCAGCAAATTTCAAGCTCACTGACTGTTCTAATGATAACAGATCGTAAGATAATAAATGTTTGTATACTCCACACACACAGAACCATAGCAGAGTTATACCGAGGCTCTGGTTCTGGTTGGCCGAGTCGCTGAAGAGTCTCGACCAAAAGTCCCATGGGATTGTTGATTGAACACAGCTCTAAGATGTCTTTGCCAATCAACTGCGTTATGACGAAATCTTGTATAAAAAGATTGGATTGTTGCTGGCCCTGAAAACATCACACGAGCACCAACTGTCAATGTCGCCCTGACAATCGATTTACAACTTTCATTTCACAAAATTTCAAAAAATTACGCACAAAATTTCTGATGGCAAAAGTAACTGCAGACTCTGTATTCGAAAGACTGTTCAACGTCATTTGATGCATACAATCATCATGACGAGAAAAGCATACTGAAACCGATCATGGATAAAATTAAGTCAAGCAATTAAAAATCAACAGTTTAATTGGAATGAATCGGTCCTCAGTTAAGCATAGCTACAGAAAAAAGAACGTTTACTTGTCCACTCACTTTTATTACATTTGCCGATATTGGTTTAAATTCTACAAACAGTAAAAGTTTTACAACCTGGTCATGACATAGTGCTCCGATGACTGCTTTAAGAACAATGATCTGTGATTCTGTGGAAACTGGAAATTCCTGCAACATCATCATTTCTGTTGTATATCATTAACAACTAACAACACGGCAGCTGATGATGAGAACTCATTAATGCCACAGACGATGGCAATCCCCTGCATACGGCTGCAGAATTTCACTTAAATAAAAGAAACATTGTAAATATAACATTACACTGTATGAAAAACACTCATGTACTGGCACTGGCAATGGATGCATAAAGGCACAAAGCTGTACTACCAAGGTGTAAAGTTTTAGCTATTGAACTGTTTCATGCAATTATTTCTGTTTTATGCCATATTAATTATAGCCGACAAAGTCGTAGAATGATGCGATCGTTTTGTTTGTTGCTTTATTTATTCGTTGTTTGTGCACAGGATAACTCAAAATGTTGTGGATGGATTTGGATGAAATTTTCAGGGTTAACGGTAGTTCATTTCTGCCATACTTAGCAATAATTAAATTCTGTGCCGCTGGGCAGAGGTCCTCCAAAATGGCAAAAACTTTCCATTGAGGATCTCACTTGGTGTGACACTGCAGCAAAGCCAGCAAATTCAGCACACCAGCACGTCAGGCTCAGGGAAAGGTTTCTAGGTGTCATCCATAAAACCCAAATTTTTGAAACATATGCTGCTCTCATACAATAATAGTTGTATGTACAGTCGCATAATTCGACACGAAGACTCATCAAAGCCAGACTATAAATAAACAGGGTCCACCCCTCCTCACCACAAGGGTCCAGGGCCCCATAGCTCAATTTTTCTCACACACACAACATCTATATAATCCAACTGTTCAACCAATTTCTACAATTCGTAGGGTTGACTGCACCCCAATCATCTATGGAGGTGGGGTTAGAGGGTTTGTCAGGGATATGACATCTAGTTATAGATGTAGCAACATCTAGTTATAAATGTAGCACTGCTTCCTCCATCTGCCTGTATGTATGTGTGTACCAGTAACAGTATTATAGACTGACAAGAAACTTAGTGTTCAAGCTATTACTTTGCAGTGCTAATGAGTAATGTCATATGAACATCATATCATAGCAGAGATACATAGCACTCAACTTTGAAAATTTTTTCACACTTTTATCAGCACTTGGCTGTCAGTCAGCCAATCACAAACTCTGTTTCATCTACTTGATTAGTTCTCCAGCCAATCAAAGCACGTTCTGGGATCACCAACACATATGTACATGTTGGGAACTGTAGAATATGTGCGATGTACCCGGTATATGACTTTCAACTACAGTAAGAAAACACCGACCGCTGTTTGAATGAGATCCTTTATTCCAATATGAGACGCTACTAGACCCAACACATCATTGCTCATTAGATGAGACGTAACTGATCTGACATCAAATACAAATATGTAACTCTTACTAACACTGTAGACCGTGACTGTAACTACAGGACATATTTAAAATATTACTTATACAACTTACATTAGTAACAGTAATCAATAAGCAACATTACATTCAATGTAAACACCCACTAGTCTAAAGCAGAGGTCAGACAGTAATTCAGCCATACACAGCTACACACAGACTGAGAGCTCAGATGATGTTTAAAGACATTGGGTGACTTTAACTTTTGACTTAGCCTGTCGCCGAGCCTTTTGCTGAGCTAAAGTTCGGTCTAAGTACAGACTTAAGTCAAAAAGTAAAGTGATTTCACTGAGCGAAAGTCTTGGGCCAAATTTACGACCTAAGTAAGTACAGACCTAGACCGAAGTTAAGTGAACTTTGGTCTAAGTCCGGACTTTAGCGTTCAGCTTAAAGTTTCGCCCAGCGAATCGCTGAGCAAAAGGCTAAGTCAGAAGTTAAAGTGACCCATTAGCAACTGTTTGTGAACGAGAGCTTGATGATGTCAAATGACACCACGTTCTTTAAATCCAACACAATAGTCATTGTTGCACAGCAAACAAACTTATAGTCGTTGTAATGGAATTAATGTTGCTTCCAAATGGAAGACATCAGCAGATTTCCAGGAGCTAAAATAACCTTGAAATATCATTCAAGGTCAACAGAAATCACATACATGTTCACATTAATGTTCTATCTACAGTAACTGTGGCCCAATCTCGCATGTTTCCAAGATAAATCGAGTCAACCAGAAACGAGGTTTTCCTCCTTCACTTCCCAGCAGTATCTAATGCTCCCAGTGAATGTGACACATGCAGAATTTAAGAACAAAACGATTACAATGATGGGACTACCAGACGGTAAAAACGATTCTGCTATATGTTTGGCTGTAACAACACAACAGAATACTTGTGCACAACGATGTCCATCTTTCAAAACACACAAACTGCTGTGTGAATAGTAGTGCTGACAAACCTGATTCCATAATCAGGAATCAATGGAAAGCAGTGTTTGAGATACTGTGTAATATAGCGCTCTGTTGTTCTTTCACCTGTCCACACAGAAATCATCAGCAGTTCGATTAATAAAGACACGCCACTCAACTCTATCAATCACTCTTGATTATAACACATCAACCACCACTTAAGCACCATTCTCAGCTGAAGCCAGGCCACGAGTTGATGCTTGGTACAACCCTTCTCATGGATGGATACGATGCCAGCCACAAGCCACTTGTTGTACAATCTCTTCACTGTGCACTGACGACTGATGGAACACGTCTCCCTTTATATAACTACGTCAGTTCTACAGTGGTAACTACCAGGCTAATACGTAATTAACAATAACAACATCGCACAGCTATCATGCAAGTTGGTCCCCCACTGCAACCTTAGTTGGTGCAGTGTTAACAACAACTTGCAATGTCTCATGGCCATACCTCCATAATGCTGATTCCATTTTTCAGTAACCTTATCTCAATCACAAACCACGTTGCTAGGACTCACATGTTTGACGGACATACGAAAGAACAGAATAATGAGAGGCTATAACTGCACTTTGCAACAGCATCGCAATCGTGTACAATGTCTTCCATTACACACAAATTTTAAGTTGATGCTGACAAACAATGACAACATTATTGGAGTAAACTCATCCACAGATCACAGATCAACGTGTTAATACTAAGCTGCCACTGAGCATGTCTCGACTTCGTTCACAACTGGTGCTATTTCATGACAAGTTGACAATCAATATATCATACCAAGATGAACCAAATCTTCATTGTCCTCAAGGTCAACAATGGATACATCTTCCTGCACGCCCAGTGTCGACCGCCGTTCGTTCTCTTTAGCAACATACGAACTGTTTCAACACAGACATACAAGTCTGATCAACATAAATGGCAGGTATAGTTATAGCAGTATGCAATCAATCAGTTCACTGGATTAGCTATGTCAATTAACTATTATTGTAAAGTTACTTTAGTTAGTTAACAGTGTTAAATGCAAAGTACAAGTCGGAGTTTTCCTTGGTCCTTTGTAGCTTTCTTCCTTAAGTACTTTGATACTGTTGGTTGGGTCTTTTGACCTGTAAAAACCGCCTCCCATATAACCTATACTGTGTTGGCGGGGACGTGAAACCATGCACAATCCAATCCATGCACTGTATAAATCTACATTTTACTTTAGTTTACTTTACTTCATACTTTACTCTGCATGCAGTTTTGCATGAGGATGCAGAACAAAAAAACTAAAGCAATTAAAACGTACGGGCTTAGCATGCCATCTAGCTAAGAAACAAGACTGGCATCTTGGGACTCACACAGCTCTAGACTAGTTATGATTATGAAGCTCATGAGACACAAACCTAGTAATAAATGCCCTCTTCAGTGTAGTGGCATTAAACTCCTCTCCAAGTCGCTTGCCAAATGCATAAATTTCGGCATCATAATTCCTTACAGTACAACAAAGCAGACAGTAAACAACTGAGCAATAAATGCTACATAAAATCACTGAAACCATCGTCTACATAAATCTCAGGTGTTTGTTTGTTCATAGCCCCATCCACCCCTGAGATGCAATGTTTGGGCTGGGAATGTATGGTGCCGATACATAAGGAATCATGCAGTGTGCACAGCAGGCTGCCACTAGCATAACAATATCATCAGTGACAAAACTACTCATTCTCAAATTCATGATTATGATACTGTATGCTAAGGACACCGACAGCATTTGACTATGTCAGTGCAGTCATTAAGTACAGCACTGAAAATTTCACAAAATACAATCATACACAGCTCTGCTGGGTGAATGTTGAGTAACAGCTGAAATTCACACTGAAATATTCATGGCTAGACTCCTACTTGAAACAAAGCCAAGGCTCTATCAATTATCCCAGTCAGGTATTTCACAAGATGCACATATTTCTGTACTGTACATAACACATCTCTGACATACATTGAAAGCCGTTATATTATTCAAACAAAATGAAGAACAAACTAAGAGAGATTCGACAAGACGGTAGGCAATGTGGTTCGCTCACCACTGACAACAGGCACCTAGAATCAAACAAATGAGTCTACAACGTGTCCCAAAAAAAACATGTGACTACATTTTCTACAATAACTTTAACAATAGGTGTCCGATTACATTAATTTTTGGCATAGTTAGTAGCAAGTCTATGCGTCATCGAATGATGGTTTCATTTCCCACCTCACCTATCTAGTGCAACTACCTTACCTTGGGAAATCACAGAACACAAAAAATGAC
>Ga0056114_1001223_pt1 | contig 11264 bp, 6 predicted proteins | sample WorMetHERISLAND1_FD_77005 | JGI IMG/M metagenome (GOLD analysis project Ga0056114, IMG submission 77005) | Marine gutless worms symbiont microbial communities from Max Planck institute for Marine Microbiology, Germany - Olavius loisae HERON... ...
AACAACAGGCGTGTTGGTTGGCTTTCCATACTTTCTTGGTTCCGCATTTTCCACCCCTGCAATTTGGTGCCGCATTTTCCAGTCCTGCATTTTCAGTCGCCCCAACAACAACACAACGGAACACGAAAAGACATAAAAGCTTCTATGTTACAGTTACGCGACAGTACATTCACAATGTTATACTGTTAGCAATGAGTTTGTGTGAAAACAGTGCATGTCGTACTTGGAAACGTCGCATATCCCGCGGATTTCCGGCGTTTTTGAGGCAATTCTGATTGCACTTCATGAAGAATTTCAGGAAAAACCTGTAACATAAACATGACTTATGTAACTTCGCAATAATAATTTCACATGCAACAATTCTGACGTAGGTGTATACACGAATACCATGTTCAATATTATGCTTCTACGAAAGTGAAAACGTTTACATTGGCAGTAATGCTAGCCGATATTGCTCGATCATTCAATAAAGCGATAGATTAGGTCGAATATGGACTGCCAAGTGGATGCAGCTAGAATGCTGATGGCTGCGGGGGTCAGAACTGCAACAACGCCATGATTGCTAAGTCCAGGTAGACGTGAAGCCCCTCCAGCAATCACCAGCACACACTGACTGAATCGGTCAACAGACGTTGATTACGTCATCCGGTCTCGATCGTAGATTTACGGTCGTTTCTGCAATGACTTTAGCTGACGTAAAACGATCGAAATCGAACGTCTCTGCTTCTTTCCAGCAGGCTTTATTCAGAATTCAGAGAGATTAGTCAATGTCCATCTAAAGTCAAAATTATCTAAGACGTTCTCGCTTAGTAGTTTTGCATGTTTTGCTGGTCCTTTTCTGCGTATATTGCAACTACTTCTATGTAAAGCCGTTACATCTGTTCATCATCTTCTTCTTCGTCTTCAACAATTTGTTCCTCGTTATTTATTTATTCATTCATTTGTTTGTAATTTATATATTTAAGTTATTCTTCTATATAACAATACTAACCGGCAAAACACTTCAACATTGTAAAATGAACTTTTCCTTCCTTGGCTCTGAGCGCAATGCGACAATTGACTTATTTGCGTGTTATAAACATCTGTACCGACTGACTGACAACAGTTTTTCATCGTTACTGTTTTTAATGGTCCCCGAACAGCGGAGGCAAGTTTCGTGGTAAATATGACTTTAAAATGCAAGCAACGTCTCCAACGTCTCGAACAGTTGAATGGACGTCAGAAATCATAGCGGCTCGACGACAAGACAAGAGCGACGTGGATTGACTGATATTTGACGGAGTATAGCCTAGCTATCACGACAACTGATTGACACGACAGTGTTGAATGGATCGTGTGTCTGGAAGCGGGACACGCAGCCCGATCTAGACTGCAGAGCAGAGCAGCTCGCCGGTAATGCAATCAATTGGCGGACACGACGTCAGCGTTATCGCGATGAGCGCCGTCGTCCAGCTATCTCGCGTCACCGATGTCGTCGACCAGTCTGCAGGCCGCCGATACCACCGCCCACAGCGGGCACATGCTATCTGCTGGCACCATTCATCTTGCCCGCGGCGGTCCCAGCTGCAAGCCCGCTGAGTCGATGCAGTAATTGGCTCCATTGTCTCAGCATGGCATTCGGGCAGGAGAAGTCTATTAGATGGCCCGACGGCCGGCAGAGGGCGACGTCTGTCCGTCTTCACCAGCGACGATCAGCTAAGACTGAGTACTTGCATGTATACTGCGACATGGCCAAGCGAACCGTGAAGTCGAAATAACAAATAATTGACGGCTGTGACCGTGTGACGATGAAGCTTCAGCGCGTAAACTATACGTCGTTGTGACAGTATTTCTGCCGCTGCTACAGGAACTTTATATACTAGGTAGTTTATTGATCAATTCGGATGACAAAATAAAGTCAAGCTCCCGACACATCCATTCAGCGTGAATACGGCGTCACTCTGTGTTGTGGTAATCTACTTCATCGGTTTACATCAGATTACCAAAGAAGAACAGCATTATCAATATTTCTGGACATATTTTCAGTGACTACCGCGAGCATAATATACAAACAGCTTTTCAAAGCACGAAAGATACTTGTTTTCCCGTAGAAAAGACTGTGTAGTAGAAGCTTATGTTTATCACAAGTGAGTTTGTCTTGTGGAGTTCTGGGAGTTGCAATGTTCTACGAATCTCGTCTGACCGTTTAATGACCAGCTGTAGGTCGCGTCGACTCGATGTAACTCAGCGGTGACCCTCAACAAAGCCTCGTGGACTTTGACGAAGCAATGAGACGACCGTTCTAATTAGGTCTGATATCGGTCAAGCGGCGCTCGACCTCGCGGCACGCCCACTGGCTGCTCATCCCGACTATTACTGTACAACGCAGCGCGCAAGGATCGGTTGTAAAGGGACTCGACCCGCCGGAATTTAAGTAGCAGAGGGCGGCAATGAAGTCAGTCGAGCTAATGAAACTACGACACCGCGACATATCCGGCTCAGAGCGAATCATTCGTTATCAGCCGCTTCACTTATGTACTTAACTCAACCTAGCGAAGTTGCGTCACATCTAGGCTACACAGTCGCATGATTGGGAAAACAAACGGAACAATGTAAATCGCAAGACAAACTCAGCATAAATTTATATTAACAGTTATTAACAACAGAAAGAGACCAAGAAGACGCGTTTCACAGAATTAATCCCCTCTATACATTGTTGGTACCCTCCCTCAGGGCTGTCTTTCACAGAAATAGACTCGGACCAGACTTATTGCTCAATGCTCACTGACTTTTTTGTTTTTTTTTAAGTTTTTTTAAATATTTCTTTTCTGTTGTCCAAAAGTTCGCATTTGCATACAACAAAAAACAAAACTGTTGAACGTTTTGAACTGTATATTCAAAGTAATCGCGACGAAGATCCTCTAAATATGGAGTGTGAGGCGTAAACGGTCAGTGAGCGAAGACTGGTCGTGTGCCTCGGCCTTCAGCGACTGACATCAGATTCTATCGCACGATCGACCGACGCCGACCGACCGACCGGTCTTGGACGCCGATGCGACGGCTGGCGATTAGACAAAGGTTGCTGATGCCGCCAACAGCCGAGATGGCGATGCGTCGGGAGCGGTCGCTTGTGTCGGCCCGGGCGGCCCGGCGCAGCCACGGTCGGTCGGTCAGTCCCTGAAGGTCGCTCGATCAACTCAGGCCATTAGCGCTGGTGCTCGACACTGCAGCCGTTGCTGTGGGCAACCGGGCCGCCGACTCAGCGGTCGACAACGACTGCAATATTCTTCGACAGATAGACGAACGTTTGTATGAACCGCCACCCGAGTTCAGTCGTATCGCATTAACGACAAGCAATTATACTAGGATCAATGGGATCAGTTTAAGGAAGAAATGGACGAGAATGAATAACGAGACGCGACCGAGAAACAACACGACTCGATTGAAGAACAACGACAATTAAACCAGCCAATATACATTACATTTATCATTCAAGCACAGATTTGAGATGGTCAATCATCATCATCGTTTATTACGCATAAAAGCAGCACAAAAACATACAAGGAACAGAGAGATATAAACATAAAACAATACGAATAGCAATGAATATGAGAAAATTAAAAAGAAACACGACTATGTAAGAATCAAATGTCCCGTATTAACGGCATGCCGAACATTGTAATCCAAAATACAAATGTACACTGCTTTAATAGCTGACATCACCGAATAATGAAGCTTTATCCAGGCTAAAAATATATCACAATGTATATTTTACTATGCTTATACGTACAGATCAATAACATAATTCTCCACACGAAGTTGTCAAACATAACAAGTGTATTGACCCCATCGGTCGAGATGAAAAGCGTTCGCTTCTTGCAAGAAATTGGTTCATCATAACTAGCAGCGGCACCCTCTGTCAAAAGCAAGTTAAGCTGCAACGTTGGCGACAGACAGAAAGACAGACTGACGGGCAGATATCGTCATCGTTTACAGCCCCGTCCACTGTGCGGGGAATGGGGCTAATAAGCTGAAGATATGATGTCAGCAGTGCGATCGTGCTGAATGCAAAACATAAACGTGTCACTTCATTTACTTTATATACGAAACTGTCTATAACAAGAAAAGGAATAATGAAAAGAACGAATAAGAATTTGCGAATAATATTTGTGCATTCAAATAGTTTAACTGCCTAAAACAAAACAATCTTTGTTCTGTATGGGTTGGTATTAAGCAATACAGACATCTGCTTTGCATGTAACGTGTGTATCTGTTGAATTCAAACCAGAACAGTTGTCAATTAAACCTAACAGTTCGTTACATCCGGTCGATCTGAATACTGATTAAATGTAAATCAAGCGGCTGTCACTGCACCGCGTTATCTGTGTCAAAGCGCGACCGTTAAGTGTACAGCATTTGATTGTTCTTAACACGACGCCCGATGACATCGCCGGAACCACGCGTGACGAAACGATTCCAGAAGGACTCCGCACGACGTCAGTGAATTAGCTCTCAGATGTTGTCCAGATTGCCTCGACTAACGACCACTTGACTTCAGTTACTCGGGTTGCAGCACATAACTACAAGACTGCAGCTCTGATTCTACCCACCGACATCGTGGCTTGCGTTTCAATATGCATTGTATACAGTATGTACTGTATAGAAATATGAATACTTTCAGCTGATCTCAATATAACTCCAGTTCATTCACTGTAATGATTATGGTACGTTTCCGTTAAAAAATACGACGTATTAACTACCTTCTTTTGCTAAATATCACAACACAGTCATGGTTATGTTTAAAATATGGCAAGTTCAGAAATCTAGTTATAACAATATTTATTGGTACAGGTATAGACTTTTGTCTTTGTATAGCACAGAAGCTGCTGTTCGTCTGTTTGCAAGCTCACTGGACTTGTCGCTTATCCCCGGAATACATTCGCATGTAACGTGATGGATCAAAAGTCAATCATAAAGGTCATAAGGTCATCGAGTGGCTTGGGTCGGGCTGCCCTTCCAGCTCGATGTTGTTTTATTAGTATTTCCACGATGAGTAACAGATCCTCGAGGTGTCGTTATTGATATCGTTGAGTTCTCTGAGATGCACGCCGTCGAGTTGTGAAAACTCTCACGATCGACATCGATAAGACGCGATTTGGAACTAATTACACAGTAATACGCGACTGCATGATCTACAGTAGTCCACGATACGGTCTCAATGTCGCTGTATCAATGTCACAAGTATCCAGCTAACGGTCAGCAAGTCTATATCGCAGCACCATTAACCCGCGAGAGATAGCCTACGTAATGCCGTCATTACCTCCATTATGTTTTTGGTATGTATGAATGTACAGTATTATGTCGGCATTATTATTTCGTAAGTTGCTGTAAGTTTGTACGTAAGATAAGTCATAACATGGCGGATCACTCCAGGGCCCGTTGTCGGGCCACTGCAATCATCGATATTTGCAGTAAGGTTTCACTACTTGATTGGTGCAGGCAACGCCTTCTCGGAACGACGCTTAAAAGGTCATATAGAATGCCATCTTTCCATTCTCGTCATGAACAACAGATCTTTTGACATCATGGCTTGTGCGTCGTGCGATGCGCCATCGTTCTGGCTGTGGTGGTCTAGCATTGATAGCTGCTAATAGTTGTCTCTGGGGCTCATAAGGAGGTGTATCTGCGTAATTACCTGTATCGATACTACTTAATACCAGGAAGTACATTTACTGTCAGCTGCTAGAAGCGGTTAACTGGCAGGAGTGGAACGGACTGACGGACGGACGGACGCGATCATGGGGCACGCACGCACCGTGTTCTCTGCCGGACGATATCGATACAGCGGCGGCGGCGGTGGCGGCGGCAGGGCGGCTCGATGGAGAGTCGTCGTCGGACGTCGACGCTCAGCGGCCGGCGAGAAAGTCAATCCGACGCGTCCGGGGTCATCATAATTGGTTGCACGTGATGCGTAGTTGAAGCCAGCTGGAAGGACGGCATCTGTCGGCAGTGAACAGGACCCCGCTCGATGACAGGCCGTCTCGTCACTCAGACATGCACTACACAACCTCTGTCTCGACACATGCTGTCTATGCTGTCTCAACCACGGCACTCACTCGTGTCTGATCCGTTCTGGCATAACATTTAAAAAAATCTCTAACGCGCTGTACAATACGAACGAATGACTTATTCTCTAAAAATTAAATTACGCCGCCGTATGAATACCGTTCAACGGGTTTTACTCGCAGATTTCGATATCCTTGGCAACTTCGTTGTTAGGGATTTTTTGGTCAGAATGTATGTCTGTCTGTGTGGATAATAACCCAATAAGTTGTAAAAAGTTCTGGAAACTTGACTTGCTATGTTTGGACAGTATCTATTTTATGCTTAATATGAATTTAAATGCTGTTATTTAGCTATTCAGCTATCTTAGCTGCAAGGGTTTTAATAAATCTTACTTATTTACCAAAATTTATTAATTGTTAGGGCATCTCCGGCCCCTATGAATGAGTCCCTTCAAGGGATAAAGCAGAAAGTTTCAATCGAAAATTTGACCGGGGTGACATTAGGCCTTGAGGCGAAATAAAGATATATTAGAGCACAGCTGATACACTTAACACGATAAGTTAGAAGTGCCAGGAAATGGTTTCTATTGATAAAGCTAACCCAACTCAAGGGGCAGAGCCCCCGGCCATAGCCGCAGTTTTTTTACACACCGCGACCTACTCGCTCCCGGATGTTACTAAAATTCTCAAGATAACCAAACATGTACTGACGCTTCTTCGAACCATCGCACCTACGGGTACACAAGGTCCACCAAGTCCCAATTTTTGCACGCCCTATCCTATTTCTTCACAAAAATCGTTCAACCGTGTTACATTTTTTGGAATGATCCATTAGAGACAGACAATGAATAAGTTCAAAGGGACGGCACCTCATAACCCAAATTTTGCAACACTCCATATTTTCACTAGACCTAGAATGGGGGCGATGTATACTTGCAGGACCGGAAAATGACGGACCTAGAGCATAATGCTTGCCTCAAAGCCACCAAAATCTTTTTGTGCCAATTATCTCCAGTAGTAGAATGTTTATAATAAACAAGGTGTTGTGAACAGTGCTTTTTCGCTGACATTTGAATACAAAAGGCGATGTTTGTAGCATTCAAAGTATTTTTTCATAGCCGGACTGCTTGTGTGTGAGTGCAGACGGCGGTGCAGATGTAAAAGGCAGGCAGCAAGCAACACTTCGTCGATCGCTTCAACAAATCGTTTATCGGTACGCCGCAGCAAGCTTTCGCCTCCGCGTTCTACACTCATCGACCGCTCGGCATCGCTCCATTCGCAAATACGCGATGTCACTACTGCGCTAAGTACACTTCCAGGCTGCCCGTGACCAGCTAGTACTTACAGAACAGAAACAAAACGGAATAATCGGCTCAGAAAAGGTTCTAATGCTGCCAGAGGCATATCATAAGGGTTTTATAAACCAGTTAAACCCTGTAAAGAAACCCGCAGCGTGTTTCCACACAGAGCAACCCGTATATAACACCGATGGCCGGTGATGTATTAACTGCATGCTTTTCATGTGCAACTGTATTTTGCCACTGCTCTTGAAGGTTAGCACACGTCGGAAAATTTGTTTTGAACAGATCAGCTGCAGTTCTACAGTGAACGATCGTACAACAGTCAAAATCACGCACAAAGTTCACTTCACCAGTAACGACAATAACATTCCACTCACTTACTGGAATCGGCATACGTTAGTTTATAGACAAACAGGCTGCATTTCCTCGGATAAAATTCTCATTTGTATACGCTGTCACAGGCATACAGTTTTACAGAATGATTCCTGAGTGAGCATATCACGGGACTGGACTCGGACAGAACAGTATTTACTCACCCGCAAGATGTCTCTCTGTCTGTCTGTCTGTCCGTCACGCTAAACGTATCGTCGATATTCTGCGGCGCCTGCAGCCTCATCATTATTTTAATTCGTATTTTCTCGCAATTAAACCGCGTTCCCGACTGGATCACCCTCAACGACTTTGTTCAATTGTAAGACACAGGTGAAGTATTACAAATTACAGATTTTCTACGAATAAGTCGCAGTATGCCGAAAATGGTGCAAGATACAGCCACAGTTAATACGAAGCCAATATAAATTAAATTCATACAGTATGTCTATCGAGCACTGGTCAATAGTCATTGTTTTAATGTGCACGTGCATTTAATGCATGAAATATTTCTGGAATATTTGATTGTATTCCAGTGCAATTGTGTACACCTTTCTGCTCCACTCGTGTCGAAGACTATAAGTAGCCTATTGTTATCGCAAGCGGCGTGCTATGCTGAATATATGACGAACTGCAGTCTCGTCAGAACAAAAGCTCGCTTGACGCAGTTTGCCCATCTCCTGAGGGCAAGCCCCTTGTTGACACGTGACCTGACCGAATTAAAGCTGCGTTGGGCCGGTGAGGGAGAATGGAAGGAAGCGACGATGGCGGGCATCCGCTCTGCCGGTCTTCATTGGTCATTTATGTCGGCATTATCTAATTTGTGCACTGCGCTGCATGCAGCGGGTCATCGGCTCAGCACAGTGGCAGTGGCAGCGCCGAACAATCTGTCTACAACAACCGGACCTAATTCACCGCCGAACAGACTCTCAGACAACATTCTTCAGGACGTGCCGCACGCTGACATGGAACAATCTAGTTGACTTAAAGCATACTACGTAGCATCTACAGAAGATATATATCGAGAACCGACATCGTGAAAGTGTCTCTTACTGAAACTGTGAAGTGGAAATACCGAGCTTCATCAGTTCATTTCCAGTGAAAATGGAGAAAGTCGATATACTTTGATAATTTTACGAGAAAACATTACAATATTAGAAAAGATTAAATCAGACTGGGGTTAGGAAATTTAAAACTGCATGAATAAACATGACTGTTTGGACAACAGTTATCACCGACGTCATTGTCATTGTCAATAAAAGAAAGCAGTGTAGAAAACGTTGTGCTGGTGCAACTTGTCATAGTGAAGACGGTTGAATTAGACCAGCCAAGAATACAATGATATTGCTATAATATAATAAAAATATGAGTAGAACGACTGACCTATCGATGACGACAGGGTCGGACGGAGTCTCGTTGCGATTACCGCAGCTCTTTTTGTCGCAGCATCGACTGCATTGACAACCATAGACCGCGAGTTATGACAATTCACACAGTGATTAACAGGCGACTACTATATTTGATATATTTTTTATTCTTTTTTATCCTCGACAACTTCATTGCATTGATTTTGGTTTGCGTAATTGTTTGTTCTGTGTCTGTCAGGGTCACGCCATGAATATACGCACGTGGTCGACTCAACCTCCCTTCCATGAAGGGAAGGCTCAAAATGGGCTGTGGTGCCCACGCATCATCGTGTTGGTTTGGGTTTGATCCCTAAAACACCCCTGCCTCTGACGTGTTACTGTGCGAATTTGGTCGCTCTGCTGTAGCGTAACGTTACACCGGTGGAAGGAATTTTCGATCAAAATTCCCTGGGGGAGATCCCAGCGGCGGGAAACGAATGGTTAATCAATTTTAGGAGCAATAGGCTATCCGTGTGTTAACTGTCATCCAAATCCTCCTACAACTTTGTGAGATATCATACACACAGACAAACATACACATCACGAATATAATCCTTTACAGCAAAGTTGTCAGTGGTAATAAACATCAAACTAATGCACTACAATGTAATTGACTGAAGACACGTTCTTTGCAGTAAAAAGAGCTATAGTTGACAAAAGGATCAGTCATGCGAGTGTTAATACCTGCACATGATTTCGTGCGTGAGCAACACTCGACACATTTCTGGGTTTTTATCTTGACCTTCGTAGACAATTACCTAACAGACAAAACACGACACAAACCGATAAGAAGAAGTAAACAATCTGGCTGTTACTAACAGACCACAAATTTTAAGACAGCACAGCTTCTTTTTATAATTAGGCTAGTACTAATCTCCTTATCGAATGTGAAATGTGTTACTGTTCATCCGTTCACTTCCAAAGACATAAGCACAGTTGAGAAATTTAAAAAATCAAACGGCTGAGGCCACTCCCATATGATGTGTGTTTAAAATTGTTTATCCGTAGGCCTAAGCTAGCATATTATGCTGGCACAGCTTCACGGGGTGACGAGGTAACTGTAACGAACTGCTGTTGCGTCTGATATGCAAAAAATCTACAATGATGAAGTTGAGAGTTTTTAACACGATCCCGGCGTGTGACGGACAGAAAGACAGACATCATCACAGCACTACACTAGCACGTGCTATGAATACACGTCGCAAAGCGTGCTAGTAAGCTATTGATGAAAGAAAAAAACATGAAAAAAATATTCGACTTTATTTCATTTATAAAAATGCGCCAGATTGCTGAGCGGTATAGCAAACTTTATGGGCTTAACACAGAAAATAAACCAAAACATATAAACGAATGAATTTAGACCGCAACGATGGCATGCAACAAAGATATAATTCAACCGGACAAGTTAACATAATATGTTAACTTGTCCGGTTGAATTATATCTGGTGAGATACACCACTTTACAGCAGTGAATGTTGAGTCAAAAGATGACGTAATCGCACAGAGTCTGAGTACAAATTAGCCAGATGACGCCAGGCCGGAGGGCAGTCGGAACGCCCGCATTCGCGACGTAATAAAATTAAGTCGATCGTCGGCCGGTCAGTCTGGCCGGGGATGACCACTGACCACTGACCACTGATGATCAGCCGGTCTACATACGTACAACTAGAGGAGGACAATACGAGAGTCACAGCGCTACAGTAATAGCATAATAGACGGCGTCTCGTACGTTGTTATTATCTGCCACTAAACACCGGGTAAGCATAGTCAAAACTCGACCGCTTCTGCCGCTCTCGCATGGCTCGCGGTGCGCGAAATACGCTGCCAGATGGCAGCAGACTGCTAGTTGTGATAATGGCGGAAATTAGCCATTACTGTCGACCAGCTTAACGATTTAAATGATATTTGCGGCCGCGTCAAAGTGTAGAAAGTTCGGTTTAAAGCTGGAAGACGCGACGTCTGCTGTTCAGATCATCATTTTCACCCAGAACAGAATTAAATGCCGTACTCACATACAGTTATTAACGGAACAATTTTAAAAATTCGTAAATTCGTAACCAGTGTGACACTTGTTTCAGGAACAGTGAAATCAGCATAGCCGATATAACTGAGACGGAATAATACATCGTTAACCACTGCAACGT
>Ga0056114_1001224_pt1 | contig 11262 bp, 7 predicted proteins | sample WorMetHERISLAND1_FD_77005 | JGI IMG/M metagenome (GOLD analysis project Ga0056114, IMG submission 77005) | Marine gutless worms symbiont microbial communities from Max Planck institute for Marine Microbiology, Germany - Olavius loisae HERON... ...
GATTTCAAACTGTGTATAACTATATAGGCCTAGGCCTAAACTTTGAAATTCGGGGAAATGGAATTCGGTGAAATGAAACGAAACACGTCGAATTGGAGCAATTTTTGCATGCTTTTACGTCGCATGGGTTTCACAGCGTCAGCTGGGCTTCTTGTTAGTTCTGGCTTCCATATAACTGCCATGTACTGCAGCAATACAAAAGCGATTTCAGTTCAGCCAACGTTGTGTAACTTGTGTCTGTCCAATGATGCAACCTGGAACCGCTTTCAATTGAAGTTTGACTAGCAAAGCAGTTGTACAGCTCTGCAATTGTTTCCTCAACAGCTGGTCCTAATATTTCGTTTGTCAGAAGGGTCCTTCAGAGTGATATTTAGTAATGATTTTCCCACAGAATCAATGCACTAGATATTGCAGACAGGTGATGATGACCGTCTTACGTCGTCGACTACATTTACCGTATTTGTTGCATCGCTGTCGCTGTTACTGCCAAGCCCGACATTGTGCGTCTATTTCATGGTCTCTGTCACTGCTACCACTCTCAACTAACGAACTTTCACACTCAGCATCCAAATTAGAATCACTGTTCGCATCAGCATTGTTCAGAAGTCTACTAACTTCTGCACATAATGTATGACTATATGTACTATTTATTACAGGTGGTTTAGAAGGACGGCGTGTGTAATGTGCATGAGTTGTATGTTTGCAGCTGACATCATCTCCTGTGTTGAGTTTAATGCCGACGGCGAGCTGTTAGCTACTGGTGACAAAGGAGGACGAGTGGTTATCTTCCAGAGAGACCAACTGGTAAATATTGACTGTATTTTGTTTGTAATGCCTGTGCAGCAGTCTGTCATAGTAACCAAGAATTTTATAATCACTCTTTGTATCACGGATGTATATATATATTCTTCTGGATACCGTACTGGCCACGGATGTTAATAAATATTCTCTGGCATTCGCTAGATGCCAACCAATATTTCGGACCTTAGTTGGCGAACTGGATCTATTTTTAGCTGTTGCAAAGGACTGTGGGATTGTCGTGTACTTAAACCAATCACAACAAAGCATCAGTCTGTGGTTTGGTTAGTCAGCCAATCACGGCGTATGTCGGCCATATGCGTTGGCATCTGCCGTTGGAATCACATGCGGCGGTAGTGCTGCCCCTGTGCTTTGTATGCCATCATCAAAAATGGTTAACTGAAATGAAACTTTGGTGATGGTATAACAAAACAAATATAGACTGCTAATATCGTGCAATAATGTGATTTATTTTCCCTTGATTTGCATTATGCTCCCATGACCAGAATGACTCCCCTAAAGCCCTCAGGAAATATGAACACACCGTTGCCCTATTCAGCAGTCCATGTTTGCTTAGTACCACATTTAACTATGCAACTAGTTGCTTGCTTTTACAATGAATATTTTATACTCGCATAAGATATTTGAGAACTGTAACAAAAGTGTCAAAGACAGCTGTAGACTGTGCAGATTTGACATAGTAATTAGTTACTCACAAGTCAGTACCAGCTGACATTATTTTCATTACTTCAACGCATTCTGTACAGACATGTGGATTTACACAGAGTGATTTAGTGACATTGACTGAGTGTGTCTTATTCTTCTGATCTCTATTAACGTCGTGATGTCTGAAGATCGAGGAGGTCGGATACAGTTGCCACGTAGTGGCACTATGTGGCAGCAAGATGATTATGGACAACTTACTATGAAATCACCAGTAATGATTTTGCCGGCTATTGATGTAAGTGCAAAATTTTGAGCCGTTGACTACTTGCATCTAAACTAGGATGGTTAATCTGCTTCAGCATGCTTTTCTCATTGTTTGTGTTTTTTGTTAACTAGTTATTTGCATAGGTCGTGTTATAATGTGAGAGTGTCTGTACTGCCGACAGGGCCACGGGTCAGTGAATGGACAACGTTCAGCTGACTACAATGTATACAGTACATTCCAGAGCCACGAACCTGAATTTGATTACCTGAAGAGTTTGGAGATTGAGGAGAAGATCAACAAAATTAGATGGCTGAAGCAGTGTAATTCAGCACACTTTCTATTGTCAACAAATGGTAATTTGCATCTTTTGTTGTTATGTATTAATTGCAGTAATTGGTTATTTAAATTCCAATATGCAGTTGCAATTTGTAATTCCAGTGAAGTAATTGTTACTGATCATTTGTTAATTTTTGTTTTTTACATCATTATTAATGGGTCATTTTCTATAGCTAAACTGATAACTATTTTGTTATTTCCACTTTGTGATACAATACAACATATTGCGTTGGCAGAATCTGCTTAAAGTATTGGTTTTGGTAAAACCATTGAAAACTAAAACTTAATATTTGTTGTCTGATATTGGTCAAAAATGGAACCAAATTTTTGACCGTGCTAACCTTGTAACATTGCTGCTGCATATGATCTGATGTGAGACTTGTCCAGCGAGATGAAACAGTCGTCACTCGAGTGTTGGCTGCTCCTGATATACACTACAAGAAATGCATGCACATGAGTCGGTCAGCTCGGTGTGTAGACACGACTGTTTGTGTTGATGCCGCAGATAAGACGGTGAAGCTGTGGAAAGTTTCTGAACGACGGAAGCGCACTGACGGGTTCAACCTTCGTGACGAGATGGGGTCACCCGTCGATCCATCGTCAGTAACGTCACTTCGTGTTCCCGTTTTTAAGCCGATGGAACTGATGGTTGAAGCGAGTCCACGCCGTGTGTTTGCCAATGCGCACACGTACCACATCAACTCTATCTCAGTCAACAGCGATGGAGCGACCTACCTGTCGGCTGACGACCTGCGTATCAACCTGTGGCATATGGAAAACAACGACCAAAGTTTCAGTATCTTTGTGGCTGACACGAGACTTGAGTAGAGTGTTTGTGCCTTTGCAACTTTACACTGTGACTCAGCGGATACAGAAACACTTTATCTTTTATCATAACTTTGGCAAATGTGAACTGATTTACAAAATTCTTTTATTATAAGATTCTAGAGGAAACGTGCTGTGTATGATAATAGACACCCACCTTACCTGGAGTTAGTTAATCCAATGATTCATGGTGTGCATTTCCTACATTGATATTGTGAGCTGATTTTTTGGGAGGCTGTCACTACATTACTGTGAATTCTTGGTGTTGATGAGACCTCTATTTGCTTATTTGTGCAAGGCCAGTGAAAACACAATTACAGGGTGCAGACATCAATACTAGGTATTCTGTATTGGCGCTGCAAACTTTCAGTTAGCTCGTAACTTTTAAATTGTCAAAATAAATGGTGACAAAAGCATTTTCTCTGGTGTGAAATTGCAAAATTCACTGCTGTGATGATGTGGTGTCAGTTCGTAGTAACTACTTGGTACTGTACAGAAATCTGCAGATTGACTTTGTTCAGTTTGTCACAAAACATTTTTGGTTCTGTTTGCTGTTTTTCTGCTGTGCTGTACTTAAGTTTATGATAATTATTGGCAGAAAGTTTTTTTCATTTGTGGGTCTTGATTGCAAGTTTGGAAACTGTCACGTCACTTGTACTGTCACTATTTACCTGTAGTTTTGTGATGAATTTAGTGTCGTTAGTAAATCACCTGTTGTTCTTTGACCATCCTCCGTGTGAACAGACATAGTAGATATAAAGCCAGCAAACATGGAGGAGTTGACGGAGGTGATAACGGCAGCAGAATTTCATCCGACGGCCTGTCACTTGTTCGTCTACAGCAGTAGCAAGGGAACAATTCGACTCTGTGACATGCGATCACAAGCTATTTGTGATAAGCACACAAAGTGTGAGTGTGTCAGTGGCTTTATGTTGACATTGTATGCTGTACATTTGTCTTTTTTGTCATTTCCTAACCAGTGATGTGAGTGGATTCGGGTCTTTCTATAACACAGGTGACTGTGACTAGCTTACTAAGAGATTATATGTATTGTTATGCATTGCATACATTCCACATACACACTTGCCCTCCTCAGTTGTAGCATGAGCTTTAGCCAGTCATTTACACTGATGCATCAGTTCTGTTGTTAATTCACATCTTGAAGCCACTCCTCTTGTTATGTAGGTGACTGATATTACAGCACATGGTTAGAGCTTTTTTTGATGTGAAATTAGCAAAAGTAATTCATGATCTGTGTATGCTGCACCAGACATTTCAAGACAACATATCACACATGGTGTCTCTGTGGAGAAGAGAGGAAACCTCTTTCCGTGTTGTTGGCAAATGTCCACTTTCCAGCTAACAGACTAATTAGAACTCGTCTTATGCAGGCTGAAGAGCCATGTATGGTGCAAACACAGTTCCCACTGGCTTTTAAGAGATATAAACAATTACAGTTATGTTGGGGTTGTGCATTGGACTGAGCCGCCTCAGCACTGATGACCTGTCCCATCCCATAGCTAAGGTCTGTTGACAGTGTTGTTGCATTGCATACTACAGTGTGTCATATTGTAGAAGGTGTCTGCGTATTTGTTGTTACGGTATGTGTAGTGTTGGAGGAACCCGAAGACCCGGCCAATCGAAGCTTCTTCTCCGAAATAATCTCTAGTATATCCGATGTACAGTTTAGTCACAACGGCCGCTACCTGTTGACACGCGACTACCTCTCACTGAAAGTCTGGGACCTGAACATGGAGACGAAGCCGGTCGAGACTTACCCTGTTCACGAGCATCTACGCAGCAAGCTGTGTGCTCTGTACGAGAATGACTGCATTTTTGACAAGTTCGAGTGTGCTTGGAGTGGCAATGACAGGTACGTCGTACAACTATTATATAGACCGTCAAAGGACATTTAAACCATGTGTAAATATGTGCCAAAAAAGAGGATAATCATGTAACCATTATTTCTCATTAAACGGAAATCGTTCACAATGTTGATTTACTCATTGTTTGTTGGCAAACAAACCAGATTGGGTCACAGCTTGTATGGAACAGTAATAGGAAGTTTTGGTCTGTATTATGCCGGCCTCACGTTGCAATGCCGTTAGTCGGGCAGCTATACATAACCTAGATAACCAGGTCTGGAAGTCAAGAATCTCCATCTCCACCAAGCTGTAGCTGTACAATACATGCATTCTACCCATTTTCTTGTACAGCTCTGAATGCTGGGCATTTACCAGAGATGCACACAAGACTGGTGCTCTCTGTCAGCAATGTCTGTGAATCATCATCATCATCATCATCATGAGCAAGCAGCCCCTCGATCCTCGATCCTGAGTGTATTTCCATGCTGAGTTGAGGCCAAGGTAAGAGGTTGGAGGTCTGCTTCCAGTCCAGTCACATCGACTCTCCTGTTTTGGCACATTTCGTGAATATGAGAAGAAGCAGATGCCAAGAAGATCCTAACAGCTTCCTCTTCCCCTTGGAGAACTGCAGGAGACCATTGGGATGCCCAAGTATTATGTGGTTGAAAACCATTTAGCACAACCTGAAATCCAATAACCCTTCCCTGAATGAAGCAATTGACGTGGTGCAGAATTGTCCACTCTGGAGACTGATGTCTTCATTTGGTGCTACACACTTATGCATGTCAGAAATGATGGTGATGATGCCATGTGATGTCTGATGAACTTGACTGAGCTTCAGGAGCCTATATATTTACAATTACAGCATATATAGCAGCTGTTAAAACTAATTTCCAGTTGACCAGTAATTCCAGAACTAATTTCCTAGACCTTTGTTTCATTCAACAAGCTATTCAAGGTCATTCACTGTCGCATCTGCTAATTATAAACAAATGCTAATAGCTCAGAAATGATCTGGGATAATTACAGTGGAAACCACTGACGTCATGTATTGCCCATACCAGTGACATTGTTTACTAGAAAAGTGCATTAAACTGCTATAGAACCTCTCAGAAGTGCAGTATGGTGGAAATATATAGTACATGTTCACCACAGTGGAATTATCAGTTATTACAGTTAGGGGCTTTTACTGTTGTACAAGAACGTATTTTAGAACCGATGCAAGAAAGAATGACTGGAAAATGAAAACGTGACTCAACTAAAACAGAGATGTGTTTATAAACTATCAGTTAAGTAACAGGAAGTGATGTATAAGGTATCAAATAGCACTGAAGCTAATGATTCTTGAGTAACCAAAAAGGTAATTTCATGTGCTGTTGTTTGTAAACTTATTTGCAGCTGATATGTGATCTGTTTGTGATGGCTAAATATCTTGTTTTATTTAGTTATTTGATGAATATTTCTTAACACATGTTGTGTGCTTGGTTTTGCAGTCATAGCAAGTAGCTGGAAAGTGTCTGTGTTGTAGGCACGTTATGACTGGCTCTTACAACAACTTCTTCCGCATGTTTGACCGCGAATTACAGCATGATGTTATCTTGGAAGCATCTCGAGCTGACATTCCTGTCTCTGTAGCGTCAGCCGTAGGAGCCAATGCTTCCAAGCCGTCGATGCAGCCGCTGCGGCCGCGGCGCGTCTGCACGGCCGGCAAGCGACGCAAAGACGAGATAAGCGTCGACTGCCTCGACTTTAATAAGAAGATACTTCACACGGCGTGGCATCCCTCGGAGCACATCCTCGCACTTGCCGCTACCAACAACCTTTATCTGTTTCAGAGTCGAGACTAGTGGCGACGGCATTCGTTTAACAGACACTTAGGCTTGCCGAGTGATCATGTAGCTGGTTACAGCAGCTACTAATTTCATTGGTACACCGAGGCCATATATTGCCAGTGTGTGCAACAGCAGTAAGCTGACCACGTGGTCATTGGTCGGCCGATGTTCTTCCTCTGGCTGCAGGGTCACTGGTGTTACTGATGTATGTGCTTCTGCTCGTTGTAACGTGAACCAAATGCGCTGGATGTACATTTCAGAACTATGCTGCTGGCCCTATAGCAACATGAGCTTACTATCGACCTGTGGTGGTGCTGCCACAGGCCGTCTCAGTCAGGCGTCGTATTTGTGTGTCTACAAGGTGTGTAATTATTTTGCAACTGTCAACAGCGAGATGTGTGCATGAGGTGCGATTTGTGTGATAAACGATGTCCAGTCACTGTAGTGTTTTACCAGCATTAGATACAAGTATATAGACTTGTGAAGCTGGGTTATGTACATGTGGAAGCTAGCATAAATTCAGTCGGGCATGGATAAAACGGCAAAAAGTGTGATACTTGCTAATGACTGCATTTATGTTGGTTTGCTCTACTGCATGTCCGTGGTAGGCCAAGGCTGGTATGAAAAGAAAGCCGACTGCTCTGACAGAACAAAAACATTGTAGGCTGTTTTTGTGTCTGTCTTTCAGCCGCATTTCTATAAAACGTTAATGTGTCTTCATGCAGCTTTGCATACAGCTAGATATGAATATCTAGCTCTATGCAACACTGGGCTGGTAACATGGTTGCATGTTGAGTATTCTGTTGGACTTGTGGGTTCAACACTGGCTGGGGAGGTAACTGGAGTTCTGTCATTGCAGTGGCAAGAGTATGTCCAAACTAGCCGAAAATTTTCATTGGTCCTGAGTCAGTTAGTCACAGTGTAGTCTGCTAACTTAATACTCCGGACCCATGGGAATTTTTCAGATAGTTTTTCATTGGTCATAATTCATGTGCTGTGGCACTGCTGCCTCATGTGGACTTGGGAGCATTGTAGAATATGCCCATCTCTTCCTGGCTGCCAAATGTCGTAAGAAGCAATTTAACCAGGGTAGTTGATCTATTTTGTGTTTGCATTTTTTGAGGTGTATTTAGTTTGTGCATTTTCCTATGTTTTGTTTGCCAGTATCAGTCAAGTGATTGGCTGTGGAGACCGCCTCCGAAATGACCTCTATATTGTGTCCGTAGGGGCATTAAACTCTACTCCCAACAGTCCCAAGCAGGAGAGACAAGTGCCCCACTAACACCTTTCTAGGGATATGGAGTTTTGTAACTACTGGAAATCTATCAGCTGAGTGATACATGTTGTTTTGGAGGGATATCAAGTTGCTGCGATTAAAGTATTAAATGTTCAAGTGGCCAGAAGATGTTGCTTTATTACTTTGATGGATTCTTAGCAAACTATGCCAATGTAGTTTGAGAGGACTGAGCTCGAATATAGTTTGCGTGATCACAAAAACACAAACACAGATGCTGTTACCTCAATGTGCTGATGTGGAATTGTGATTGCAATCCTGGCATATATACCTCAGCATAATAGCTCAGCAGGCTTATAGATGTTAACATGCTGTATATATTTCTTCTGAATGTGGGAATTCCTTGTTGGCTATGCTTACATACGATTTGCATGGTCACATAAGAACTAATCAAATAAAGAGTTCTTAATTAGGAAATATTCATCAGTTTGCTAATTTGGTATGTACTGTCAGGCATGCATCCTGCTGTACAAAGACAGAGGGATAAAGGTTAAAGCAGTGATACGTTCTTAATGGAAATCCATCTCAGAACTACGGGGTGTCGCTGGCCATGTGGGATCACACAGTATTACCTGCCACCCGACACAAGCGAACACACCCCACCTTAACCCCAGCCATTGAAGGCTGGTACTCTTATTTACCTACCCTGGAGGGATGGCAGGCTGAGTTGACCTAGGTGGCTGGTTACATACCGAGATGGTTTACCCACTCGCAGACGGACGAGACGGTCTCCCGTCCTAGTAGTAACTGGGCCCGGCATAGAGTAACTATGTTGATCGAGACCAATGCGCTACCGCTAGCCAGGCCACAACATTGTCTCAATTTGTGACACATTATTTCTACTGTCGCAGTCCTCACAGCGCCTTTATGATAATGTCACAAAGTGCATCATTGCGGGACTTTACACATTATTTTTATGTCATCATCTCGGGTTAAAATTTACCAACGTCTGGCATACATTTTGAGGTGCTTCCACTCCTTCACGTAAATTGTTAGTCATAATTGTTCTCATTATGTAATGAGTTCAAGAACTGCACTGTTGATAGTCAATGCTGTGCAGTGTGCATGCCATGTTAGAAAGTTTGTTACGTTGCCGCATTCCTTCACTGTATATTAAGTTGTGGACTTCTAGTATTGTTAGTGTTCTAAAACAGAGCATGATGGATCGTGTGATATGAGTGCTAATTCTGATTGGAATTACGGACAAATTACTATTGTAATATAGTATTACTTGACTATACTTTGTGTCCCAGAATTTTTTTTACAGATAAGTAAATCGGAATTTGTATCGAATGTGCATTGTGCATGCTTCTTGTGTAACATGGTGCGATGGGCCCGGCGAGATTGAAAACTGTCTGTAAGACTAACCACCATCGTTCACTGCTTTGACACTGTTGGTTGCGTCATTCGACCTGTAAAAATGTCGTTTCTTAAATTATCTGTAACGTGTTGAGACAGAGATAGATTAGACCTTACCGAACTGATGAAATATGAACATTTGGAGTGTAAAACTGTCGTAGTATTGCATTGATTGCTGATTGTTGTTACGGTGACAGTGATGTTGTGCTCGTCTGTGATTGGTCGATGCTGCTGCTGCCGGTATGCAGCACTGTACTGTCTCGCGGCCTGACTGTCTGTGTGGCATTCCACACACGAACACGCACAGTCTGTTTGTCTTTTGTGTGTAATGATAAAGTTCCCGTCAGTTGTTGCTCGTGTGTGTATGCTGGTGTGCCAGTTCTTGTAAAGTCGTCTGACATGAGTTGTGTGATCTTAACATATTTTACATAGTATCTCAATCTTCTGGCTTCATATTGAGAGCAGTGGAGATTGCACGGGTGTTATCAATGGTGGCCACGTTTAGCATAGAAATAATAAAGCAGCACTGGCAGTTATTTTCCCATCAAAAGTATATTCTCAGAGACTTCTGCTGTATAGATAGATGTACAGTATGGAACTGCTTGCAATCAGAGCAGCACTACAGTACATCAGTAAATATTCCATTAAAGCATCTATTATTTTTAACGACTCTCCCTCTCTCTCTCTCTGCTCTACATCACCTACATAGAATCATCTATGATATAGTCTTTTGCTAGATCACAGGTAATGAAAAAGCTGCTGATCAAGCTGCTAAATATGTGCTGAACACTTATTCACCAGGTGGCTACACCTTTGGCATAATTCAAGTGTTTGTGACATCAGAATATGGTAATGGGTAGCGAAGATTTAGCAGCTTGATCAGCTTTTTCATTACCTTAGAATAGGTCATATATATTTAACACACTATTACCTCTTAAAGGATGAAGATCCCCCAATATGTATACCTTCTAATTCTCCGTTGATTGTCAATTCATGGAGGTAGTATATGTTGAAAGATAGGTGACAAGATCATGAATTAATATTCGTGTTATTGCTGGTGCAATATTGCAGATTTACATCTGAGACTCGGAGCATAACCAAAGTAAAATTTTCTCATCATTCAGCAATTTCATTTTCATACTAGCATGCTATTCAATCTCAATCGTGATAAGATCATGTGCAAGGTTGTGTAACATGTCTGCGACAAAGCATACAGCTAGTTTACGTATACAAAATTGGCAGGTTAACAGAGGTTTTGCCAGATTTAGTTGAGTACTCATTGGTTCGCAGTCCTGAATCAACAGCTAAACACAAACAGTAGATGAACTAAGATGGTACAGTCTGTTCCATCTACTTCTATTAAAAGTAGTTTTGGCAATGAAAAAATTATCACGACAAAGGTAAAAGCTAGTATGGTAGCAGCACAGGCACATCACTCACATCCTCATCTTGTTTAATCAAGCTATTTATTAGCAGAAATTAAAGCTGGAACTGCCTAGCAGTATTTTTCTATAACCTGTAAGATCCCAGGAATGCCTTTATCAAAGTATAGTTTAATGTTACACTCGACACATTTACAGGTCATTTCAGAGATGGATCTTCTTCCAGCTAATCTCTTGACTGGTGGAAAACACTAACAGTCGTTACTAGCCTCTGTTTCTAATGGTTTTCGAGATATTCAATGGCGAATGTGACGCAATGGTTGACAGACCTTAAACGACCACTAAACAAAGGTCAAGGTCATTCGTTTTGGTACCAATCGATTCCCTATATGCGACTTCCTATAGTCAATAGTAACTTCTGCTCTAGGATTCACCGTTTAGCCACAATATATGCGTTACAGACGACAGAACACAACACTGGCATAAGTGCAACCGCTAGTTGATTGATTGATTGATTGAGCAGGGTTTAACGTCTCCACCAACACAGTATAGGTTAAACGGGCGACGGTTTTTTACAGGTCACAAGACCCAACCAACAGTATCAAAGTACTGAAGGAACACATAGAATACACAATTAACA
>Ga0056114_1001225_pt1 | contig 11260 bp, 8 predicted proteins | sample WorMetHERISLAND1_FD_77005 | JGI IMG/M metagenome (GOLD analysis project Ga0056114, IMG submission 77005) | Marine gutless worms symbiont microbial communities from Max Planck institute for Marine Microbiology, Germany - Olavius loisae HERON... ...
AAGGTCAAGGTCATTCATTTTGGTACCAATCGATTTCTCATATACGACTTCCTATAGGCTCTCCATAGTAACTTTTGCTCTAGGACGCACCGTTTAGCCACAATACATAACGTCACAGATGACGACAGACGACGACGACGACGACGACGACGACAGACGCAACACTGTGACATAAGCGCGACCGTTAGTACGGTCGGCTAAAAACCACACGTACACTGTCTCTCTGTGCAAAAGCCTTGTTGCGTTCCTCCTCCACTTGTCTCAGCAGTCGTTCTTGTTTCTCCGCCTCGTTCTTCCACGCCTCGCAAGCCTACAAATCACCGACAGTACCAGTGTACGGCCCCGATGGGTTGAGACAATAAGCCTCGCCCCTATCAGTGGATTTCTGCATCCGTGTCCGCAATGTTTCGTTACAAATATGTCATGTGTATGTCCACAGATCAAAACAATGCCTGCGGATCAGAATCCACAAATAGACAGTCCGCAGTCCACAGTGTACAGAGACGCGTTGAGTTACAAACTAGCATGTTTTGTCTTCTCGTCTTTGTCTGGCCACGCACCTCCGTACATCGCCGACGACATACGTCTGGTCTTCCACCGACAGATCGTGTGCCATTCCACGCACACACAACACATTCGGCGACAGGAGCTTCGCTGTCGCCGAGTCACGTGTTTGGAACAGTCTTCCGGCCCACTTGTGCGACGAGGACATTACATACGCCGGTTTCAGGCATGAACTCAAAATGTTTTGTTTTAATGTTGCTTCCGGGGCGCAATGAGACTTTTGTTAACTGTGCTATATAAATACCCTTACTTACTTACTTACATCAGACACTAGTTGACAGATGGGTACAGTGGCCAGTGGCATGAGGTAGAGCCACATATGCACTGTCTCACAACAAGTGACAGACAGAGAGACAGACATCGCCATCGTCATCGCTTAAAGTCCCTTCACACTATGAGGGACGGGTCTTAATAACACACCAGTGTGGAAACACGCTATGTGAACTTCAGGCTGCAAGGCTTCGCTGACTTTCAGTCTTACCTGTATTGTTGCTGCAGGCCAGCTAGTGATCACACAGTGAGAGCTGTGAGTGAGAGGTGACCAGAGATTAAACAAAAGCTTTAAATCATTAGCCGTTATGCGATTATGTGCAACATAAATCTATGATTTACATACTGACTTCCTTGTCAAATACCAAACTTACGCTGTAGGCTTGTTTCATGCCCTCTTCCCATCGCAGTATGGCCTGCTTCTTGGCGACTAACTCCTGATGAAGCCTAGCAATCTCGTCACCAGGTACGTCGGCAGGTGTCGGTACAGGTAGGTCGGGTTGCGGCGGCGGCGCCAAGCCCGGCTGACCGCCCATCAGGCCCGGTGGCGGATGTGCAAACAACGACGGATTTATCTAAGACACAAAACACTAGCATTATATAAATACAGGTTCAAGTATGTAGGTAACACAACTCCTGAGCATTATGTTGTAGTTCATCTAAAACTAACGACATGAAAATGAAGTTTTCCATCCTTCTACAATCACAGTCGGTAACTTTTTTGTTCAACCCTTTCAACATATCAAATCTACCTAACATCTTCTTTTCCTTCAACTGCCGTCAAGCCAATCTGCCTCTAAGACTAATAGTATCAGTATTTAAATGATAGCATAACCAACACGTAGCCATCTGATGTTAATCCATTTGGCATATTTTTTCCATCCATAACTGTTCTAGATAATGCAAACTGGCAAACAACAGCTAGGTTTTCATGTGGATATACTGGACTGAAAATGTTACAGTACAATGCCTCATCTGCTTGACTCCGAAATGCAGCATACTGAATAAAACAAAATCACAGTTAGAAATTCACATACCCATTAAGTAAGTAAGTAACTAAGTACGTATTTATTAAAAGTCACATTACAGATACACATTGGAATAAGAAATGATAACTAGACGACACATCACAATAAAACTCAACTCAGAAACTATACAGACCTCAGAGCAGAAAATCAGGATTACAAAAGATCGCTCATTCTATATAAAATTTGCAGACTGACAGACGATGACTGTAAATTGATAGGCCTGAGTTCCATAGACAGAAGATTATTCAATGAGTTTTGGGTATATCAAGGCTTTAAGACAAACGCCTGATCTGAATATCATGGAGACCAGTAGTTAGTATAGATAAAGTACAAGTGAGTGATACCCCTCGCTGGTGTAGCTGTTGTATCTGATGCTGGTAGGCGTACTGATGAGGTAAACTGACAGGCGCCGGTGGCGGTCTACCGACAACGCTACTACCATTCAGCAACGACGACGAATGAGGTTTCATTTCACCGTCGCTTGGAAGCACACCGCTAAACCCTACCAACATTAACACACAATCTATCATACAGGTTCAAATAATAATCACAGAAGTTCAGAGTATACTACAACTATGGCTCCTAATGTTTCCAAGCTGAAATCAATCTGCCCTGTTTAGCTCCTCAGCCAAAACAGAAGATCGTCATTTTAACAAAAATGTGGCACTGATGGCACATGTTTAAGATCAATCAAGAGTTGCCAGTCATAGATGACAATACCCAGACCCTCCCACCTCCGCAAAAAAATAATCCAAAAGAATGCACATTAATTATTCTGGAGATAAATTATCTAACTAGACTGTGAATTGAAACCCAGTCCTTGCTGGTAGTTAAGTCATGCACTGAAGTTGGTTTTATAACAAAAGCTTTCAAGACTGCTGGAGGACTATTCACAGGTCAGACCTCCTGGCAATTCAGCAGTCAGTGTAACGGAAAAAAATGGTACCGAGAACAGAAAACATATCCAGAAAGGTCCACTTAAAGCTAGAAAACCAACATACCGGACTGAGCGAAGTTAGGACCCAGGACAGCGGCATTGATGGCCTTATCAGCCAGTGGGTCATCGAAGCATTCCAGGTTTAAGTCATTCAGATTAAGGTCTAGATCGTCATCGCGGGACGAACCTGTTTCCAGCATTATCACAACAACATAGATGCAGTGTAAATGAAAACAATCACAGTGATACTGGCTACTGTCCACCAACGGTCATTACCACAAGGCTCGTGTACATGTGGTTTAAACTTTTAATTGGCTGTGCACCATAGTTCATGTTACATAAGATTTGCCAATGACAGCTGGTCGGGAGTTCGATTTTTCTCACAACTTCTCTCAGACTTTCTTAGGAACTTTTCAGACCAGGAAGAGCGGTAACTTTCTCCTACAATCTTAAGCCTACCTCAACCCAGTTTTTAGATCCGGGCTTTGGACAACATTTGCGAAAGGTGCATACTTGCTGCAGTTTAGGATGCACAACAGAAATGCTTTCCTGTTGTATGGTGGATATGATTGAACAAATAATCACATCCAAGTAAGTAAGTAAGTAAGTAATTGAGTAAGGCAGATGATTTATATATGGACAAGATCGTGCGCTGTTCAGTAAATTTCGCTGAAAGAATGACTTCACAGAAACAATACTGGTATGCTTACCGATACACAGACATCACACAGATCATCGTTTTTATCTACCAGCAGATTCTGAGTTTGCAAACAAAACAGTACAAGAAGCCAAGCTGTCGCTAGGATAGGCGACCGTACTGCCTCACAGCAGACTACCTAGTAATTGGCAATTGTTGCTAAATAGCATCTCCAGCTGCTTTCGAGATATTGGTCTCTTGAGTGTATTGGGGTCACCACTTGACCTTTCAGGGTCACGTGACGTCATCAGTCACGTGACCATTTGATTCCTCATAGGCCATTTCCTATCGGTGGTCCTTAGGAACCAAGCCTCTATCTCTAATAGTTTCTGAGATATTTAATGACAAATGTGACGTAATGGTTGACATGACCTTTATAATACGACCTCTAAACAACGGTCAAGGTCATTCATTCTGGTACAAATCGACTGCTCAGATACGACTTCTTATAGGTTGTCGATAGTAACTTTTGCCCTAAGACGCACGCACCACTTAGCCACAATACATAATGTTACAGATGATGACAGACGGACGCAACATTGTAGCATAAGTGCGACCATTAGTACGGTCGGCTAAAAACTCATCATGTGAAACCAAAAGTGTCTTTTATCAGAAACTGTAATCCTCTGAGTATATTACAAAAATCAAAGGCCGTTTACCTGGAAATTGTCGGCTGCCAGGATCGTGGCTGGTGAAAAATGATGAGGGAAGTTGATGAGCGTGTGAAGGCTGCATGCCAGCGCCAGGCACAGCAGCGTAGAAGTCTGCCGCCACGAGTCCAGGTGACGATGTACTGCTGACAGCGGGGTAACTTGTTGGTAAGTGAATGTCAAAGCCGAGGCCAGCATCACCGGCGCCGCGGCCTGCAGCGGCGGCGGCCAAGGCGTGACGCTGCTGCTCACAAAACTGCTGATAAGAGCCAAACGACATCGCACTCGGCCGCTGCATCTACATCAACCAATCAGAGTTGGAGTCCTCGAGGCTGTGGTCTTGGCCTTGAGGCCGACCAGTTAGGTCCTTGGCCTTTGCTGTGGCCTTCAAGGCCAAGTTCTTGGCCTCAAACCCAATTCCTTGCCATTTGTATGTAGTGTCAAATTCCCATTACAGTCTTATTAACTTTTTCGCGGGTTTCGACACTTTAATAATGACTGGTGGCCTTAAATTACTAATGCTGTCTATTTACGTGGTATGGTACCTACTTACTTTAGCACTGTCATATTTCTCCTTCAGTCCGGCCGAAACATATGCAGATGGCCTCTGAGCCAAGTCCTAGGCCTTGGCCTTGAAGGTCCAGTCCTTCACTGTTGTCGCTATGACTGCATCTCTGATCAACAGTCCGTCTTTCTATCCGTCCGTCACTAAATAAGCTCAAACATATATCTCTGAAACTAAAGACACATATTCCCACATAATAAAATATTCTTCAGTCTTCTGGATCAGCGGGACATGACAGGTGGACGACTCCAAACCAATACGTGATGTGAATTTACATGTCGCTGAGTCAGACGAAACACCTACAGAGTGGTCCCAAAGTTTACAACGCCAAAGCTATTTCAAATGACAAATTAAAAGCAAAAATTACTGAATCTTTTCATTAAAAACCATATATGATGTTCATCATGGAGAGCAAATACTGTCTAAAAAAAGAAACAGTAACGCAAAACAGGAAGCTGTCATACTTGGATAACGCGATGAAAAGATAGGAATTAACAGTTGGAAACTCTGCACACAACGGTAAACTCAGAGACATTTTTACAAACTGGATGACCAAAGCAGCAGTAATACAGCACTCAAGGTGGGACTGGGAGGTTAGTCAACCAGAATATGCCAGCTGAAGTCAAATGATAAGGCTACAAGAAACCAGCAGAGATACAAACCTGTCGGATATCATTGCCGAGTGCTGCCGACCGCATGAAATGTGACGTCAGATAGCTGTCATTCAAGCTACTACTCAACACGTCACCAGTAGCATTACTGTCAGTGACACGTTCCGTCATGTGCCATGAAGACATGTGTGGTGACATCACGTTTGCAGACGTCGGAAATCCTCCCGCGGTACTCACCAAGGTGGCACCCAGTGCCTGAATATTATCACAGACAAACACAAATACATGATTTTTCCTCCGATTTGTCCCAGATCTCGCTTAGATGAAAGTTTTTGTCAGCGTCACTTTTAGTCAGCGCAGACATTTACGGTGATAGTTTTTAGTTCCATTCTTTTGGTTCTAGTTTTGGTCACCATCACCAATAATATCTTAGCCACTGAATTTTTCTGGACAGCAAAAACCTTCAAGCAGTTTACAACTAACTGTTCTGCTAAATATTACAACACTACACCAAAGGCATGCAATTTAAAACATGTCATTTTTTGTTTCTTTGATTTGATACATCCAAGAAGCTTGCAATGCAGGGTCACCATCCTATAGTCTAGCTAGCGTCACATCTGAGTTGACAGTTAAACATTTAAATTAAATAATTCTGGCCGCCACAAACTTCAAAAATAAAATATTTTCCCCACTGTTAACACAACTCGATTGATTCAGTTATTTTCAGAATTTCAAGATATATTTTACAAGGGACAACAAAAATTCAAAAATTTCAAGACAAATCGGAGGGCTGGCACTGGCCCCTCCCATGATATACCCCGTAACTTTACATGTTACTCTTAACACTGCCTTGATGAGAAGCCATGCAGCCAGCATGATTTGTGACCATTCACTGGAATGGAAGTGTGGACTGGCAGTGGTGGTGGAATGAAATAGCTGAAATCTGCATGTCCACCCAGCTAACTCAATGAGACACATCGGTGGTACTCACATCAGTTGTACTAACAAACAGCTCCGTGCATGAAGGAATGCTTGGCATTGTGTGACGTCGCGTCCTTTCCTCTCCCGGCGCCAAGTGCTTCACTTCGGCTACGGCAGCAGGTTTCTCATCAGTTTTACCATTCAACAGCGGCGCCAGAACGTCATCGACGTACGCTGCCAATGTAGAGTCAGGTACTGAAACGTCCCACTGTGTGTTCATCTCCACTGTACACGCACACACAAAACAACAGATTTTAATAATTTTCCACCTTAAATTACAACAACATAAACAGATGCCATTAACCAAAGCTGCACATATGACGGCCATCCTTGCACGCCGTTCTCATCAGGCATTTTCTCATCAGTCGCCGTTCGGGTCTTCCATTCTTAGCCATTGTTGTTCTTACATGCACTGTTGTCGCACGCTTACCTTTGCATCAGCTAGGCTTTACCAGTTGAGTATCTATGATGCACAGTCTGCAATTATAGCCGGATGTGTGCAACAGCTCTAGTTTGCTAATTGCTTGGCTATAACATTATTTCTCCATCACTTCCATACTGATCTCCAACAAACTTCAATACAGTATTCTATGTGCAAACTGAAGCAATAAACGGAACCTATTTTGCACATTCACAACAGAAATCTGGGTTTTTTCAGCCGGAAAATAAACTTCAAGTCATAAGTAGTGCTGTGCAAATATTAAAAATTTCACATCGAATAGAAGATATTGGGCCATTATGACTCACCAAGTACTGGAAGAATATAACAGCTTGACTACAGCACAAGCCACAAATGGCACAAACAGGGTGCCACAGAACTGCTGAAACTACTTAATAAGTACTTAGTTATTAATGGTGACTTCTGACTACAGCCAAAAATATTTGATTCGATTCATCATTTCAAATAACGGCCCAATATTCAATTTAATTGGATTCAAAATGAAAAACACTATTGGCACAGCACAAGCCATGAGAGGCACCGCTGTAAAGCATGCTTTCTGCTTCCAATAACTAGTCGGGACTTGAAACCCACAATATCTTGATTACAGGTCCAACCTGTTGTAACTTACTGCAATAGAAAACAATGCTATGTAAAACCAGCAGTATGTATCAATTCAAGTGGTTAATAATGTACAAATATTTGTGAGACGGAAAAATTACGTACGTTCTACATGTGCAAATGCACAGAACAGTCCGCGTGGACAGTAGCCAGTCTGAACCATGTCGTTACACTTGGTGCTCTTGTAAATCTACCGACACAACAGCATGACAAATGAGGAGAGTCCACGTCCAGTGTTGGGCATTAACAAGTTACAAGAAACTTAGTTACAAGAAACTAAGTTACTTTTTTCAGTAAACACATGTCATGCTAGTACATATAAACTAAATGTTTATTATTATCAAATTTTAAGTTTCTATTTTAACTAACAACTGGAACTGTAAAAAAGCCGACCTCTAGATGGAACTGTTGTTCAGTGCGAGTGTGACAATAGCCACATGCATCACCACTTTCACATTTAGACGGGTCGCTCCATTCATCGCCTTGTTTCACATTAGGACAAGGAGTCGACCTACAGAACCACATAGTGTGAACACGACATTATTGATACTGTTTTTGTAGCTAAGCAACTAACTTGTTAATTATTAAGTTTTATTAAAATACCAGCTAATTACTGCAAAAAACATATAATAAAACTGAGAAACTGAGATTTGATATAAATAAATAAAAAATGTGCTTTTTTGATGAAACTAATCTAAATCAAAGTTTGTGCTTCTGCATAGAGCACTGACTAAAATCACAGAGTTTCTGAAAGTGAAAACTGCTGCAGTACGATTTATGCCCAATGAAAGCTAAAATCATAAGACAAACTGATACGAGACAAAGTGTGACACAATGTCTGTACTAACAAATGACTAATATATTTAACAAATTACAGTAATATAACAGTTTAATTTTAATTAAAAAGTTCTAAGGAAGTATGCATTAGCAACAGATCTGAGTGCATGGCTGACCTATACTTATAGATGGCAGGACTGCGGCGCTTGTCGCGTGGGTTATGGTAAGACGGACAAGCATATCCCTGACGACAGAGGCGCAAAGGACGACGACACTGCTCTGTCTTGTAATGAGTGAGCACGTACTTTGGATCTGCAAATGTGACAAAGTAAGTTAAATTGTATCCTGCTAACTGAATGAAGTCGGCAATGTTAGAATAATTTGGTTATAAGCAAGTTTAAGAAACTGTTTGAATGCCCAGTGCACAGTGTCATTACAGCTATACAACCTGATACAACCTAACGAACAAAACAAAACACTTAGAGAACGTTCGCCGTACTGAAGATAACAAACACAATACACCGAGGCATGGAACATTTGTAACAACATCAACAACACGACTATGAGGTTTCCAAATGCATCGTCACACTTCGTAATATCACAAAGCACAACTGTATTAATGACAAAATTTTGCGCAGGCAGACCTTCCAGGAAAGCAGCTAACTCCATAACAAGCATGAAAAGTCGCCTACCAGACCAGCAATGAGAAGTAGCAGCAGCAGTAGCAGTTATTTAAAATAAGGAACTTTTTTAAACTGTGTCAAAATTCCGTAATCAAAACAAAAAACAAGCCCACCGTTCCAGACTGGATCTTCGTTCAGAAGACGATCAGACTCGAGGCTGGCACAAAGCGGTGTTTCCATGAGGGACGCTGGTCCCACACTGCCTTCCAACTCCCGGATGTCGTAGACTGGTTTGCGCAGGTCGGCGTGTCCATGAGCAAATGCACAGTGTGGCCCGTTCTTGGAACAGTTTCCTTTCGAGTCAGTCTCGTAGACACAGGGGCATGTCTTATAGTAGCGAATGTGATATCGACGTTCCGTGTCGCCGGCGGTCCGGTGTAGCAGCGGGCAACTGTACCGACATCAAGACACCAACTACGAGTATAACAATTGCTAAAAAACCTATGCAAGGACAAACTTACAGCATTTAAACGGCATCCAAGGATCTGACGTATAACTCTAAAATTCAGTTTGTTGTGTTTTACTGCAACTGACGACTACACTGCTTAATGTTAGCTATCTAATTCAGCCGTCACAAACTGCCATCATATGATTTTAGGGGACAGCAAAGATGTGGGAGTGATGGCACATGCTTCTTTATTCTGCAATGATGAAAGATTCAACTGCACTTGACAAACGATGAACACATGTACCAGGTAAGGTTCAGCTAAAAACTGAAGTAGCAGCCTTCGAAACCATAACAATACAATGATGGCGGCATTGCTTAGCAGTAACCCATTGGTTTTGATTAACATAGTTGCTCTATGTCAAGCCCAGCTAGTACTTGAAAGTTTGATGGGTGACCGTCTGCGGGCGGGTGAACCATCTCGGTATGTAGCCAGCTACCTAGGTCAACTCAGCCTTCCATCCCTCCGGGGTAAATAAATCGAGTACCAGCTTGCTTGACTGGGGTTAAGGCGGGGCATATTCACTTGTCACGTGACAGGTGTGAGCCTTATGGCAGGTGATGTCCCGTAGCTCTGCTACATGCTCTTTAAACATTCTTTGAACCTTTTAGCATGATATAGGTAAATCGTAAATACATAAAGAACAAACACAACAAACACAACACAACACTTTAATCAAAAGAAAACATACTCGTCTCCATCAGGACAAAGGCCAGCGGTCTCGTCATACTTTGTGCAATACACATCGGCACTGTAGTTGAATGTTCCGTCCTTGCGCTGGACAGGCCGGCGACGCTTCTGATTAGCGAAGTGCCAGCTGAAACAAGTAAAAGGCCGGTGCTGTGTGCATTTGTGCTGCAGAAACTCGGGGCACTGCTTTGTTCGAAACTCGTTCAAATATCTACAACGAAATACAAGTAAATAACTACAAAGCTTAAATTCAACCAATAGCTACATCTTGAAATAAACCAAGATTTGACACATAAAGCACAATAGCAATACGGTCAGAATTTATTTTAGCTCAGTTCTAATGAGCCGAGCTATTAGTTTTATAGAAAAACAAAAAAAAATCTCCTTCCATCAATGCATCTGTCCTTTCATGCACTGACGTAACAAAAATCAATTAATCAAACCAGAGTTTGCTGATCGCAAGCTATACACAATGTAAGTTTTTGTTATTTGCTAACCCTGTAACAAGCCTAACTCTAAAACTTGGCACAGTGTAAACCAGAAATACACAGCGACCAGTATACTCCCGATCTAGCCCTGTCAGTATTCGTGGCGAGCATATTATTACGAAGGTACTTGCGTGTAGTGTTGCTGTTTTTCCTCCGCCGGTAAGCTTTCGTTTGCCGAAGTTTCATTCATCACGTCCGCCATTGTGCAAGTTAGTCACCAACGTAGCTACATCGTCGTAGTCAAATTCATAAAGCAAGACAAAATGCGTCAACGTCTGTGAGCATGGCTACATTGTGCACAAACAACCGAATGCCTGTAAATCAGGAATTGTCGCTATTAATAACAAGAAACATGATTACTACTTGTGTTTACTTTCAATCTGCCTTGTTTATGTTGACAATGAAACTTAAATATTCTATGTTCAGGTCATGACGCATGCACGTGGACGTGGTACTGGGCCTGGCCATGCCATGAGCCAACTGGTCGGGTCGTCCGAGTACAGTCACAGTCATTATTGAGCCGATAATGTCGGTCGACTCTCACCGGAATGACCGGATGTCGGCCCGTGTTATTACTTACCGCACGGTCATTGTCGCCGTATACCACTACGGGCCGAACGTCGCGGACGTAGGCCTACGGGTCGTCCTGCACTCGTGTCACGTGTGTACCAGTGCCGGCCATGAGACTGGTGAAATTTTTAGCGCGCGACAGCATATACAGGGTGGGCCAAATTAAGTGACACCACTTTACATTTTTGCTTGTAACAAATTAATGCATAAACGAAATTTTATGATTTTTGGCACAAATGAACT
>Ga0056114_1001226_pt1 | contig 11260 bp, 4 predicted proteins | sample WorMetHERISLAND1_FD_77005 | JGI IMG/M metagenome (GOLD analysis project Ga0056114, IMG submission 77005) | Marine gutless worms symbiont microbial communities from Max Planck institute for Marine Microbiology, Germany - Olavius loisae HERON... ...
AAGGACGGATACAGCGGAGTTGTCGGATATGAGAGTAGCATGACTTAGAAAGTGATGAGATCTGATCAGAGAAGGTAAGATGTTCATCAAAGATAAAACCAAGGTTGCGTGCGGAATGAGTGTCAAAGTATACTGTCAAAGTGTGCGTTTTTCAGTGACACAGTGTATCAAAAGCTGATACTGAAACAACAGTTTTCCACAAAATTCCAACCAAAACTGAAACAAATTTTTGAACGTGAAAACCAACACAGCAGTACCATGTGTATGATTAAAAGCCTTTTACCGCTTGATAGGCTCATCATTCAAGTTTTCTCACATGTGATCAGAATGTTAAAACCCTGGAAGGAATAATTAAAGATTGGCTCATGCGGCTCATGTTAACACTTGAACTCAGTTTGGACGAAGGTCAGTTTGGCTGCCGTCCAGGCAGATCGACTACTCATTCTCTTACCGCATTTCAACATAAATGGCTTACAATCCTCGACGAAGGGGGCTCTGTTCGTGCCCTATTCGTCGATTTTAGGAAGGCGTTTGATCTTGTCGACCACAATATCCTGATCACTAAACTAAAGAGATTTAATGGTCCAAACTGTTTGATACAGTGATTTCAATCATACCTAGCTCACCATCGTCAACGCATTAAAATAGATCGTTGTGTTTTCTTCTTGGAGGTCGCTAAACGGCGGAATGCCCCAGGGTTCGCGACTCGGGCCTTTATCATTCAATCTTAGCCTTCATTGATGATCTCCATGCTCTGTGTGAAGTACATAAATATGTGGACGACACCACCCTGTCAGAACTTATTCCTCCGTCTTGTGCTGTTAGCAATATGTCGTCGTCTCTTTTCGCCTCCCTTCTTTTATGGACGGCCAATAATAATATGCAAATAAACACGTCAAAAACTAAGGAGATGTTTCTGGGTCGTCTTAACCCGGCCAGCTTCCCTTTTCTCTTTACTCAAACTGGTTCAGTCGAACGAGTCACCGCATTCAAACTCCTTGGAATTAATTTCGAAGCAAACCTTTCTTGGTCTCTCCATATCAATACAATTACCGCCAGTAAACGTCATTACTTTTTAAAACAGCTCAAGAGAGCGGGTGTTTCCACCGACCAACTCTTGCATGTCTACGTCGCAGTTATATGGCCTGTCCTTGAGTACTGCACACCGGTTTGGCACTATGCTATCACTCGCACACAAACTGAACAGATTGAATCCACACAAAAGCGTGCTATATGCATAATTTTTCCCTTCACACGTGAAATTTCCTACCCATACGCACTATTTGCTGCTAATCTCAACTCTTTGCATTCCAGGCGCTACAATATTTCAAAGTCATTCTTTCAAGACATTTGTGACCCATCTTCCTGCATTCACCACCTCCTCCCGCCCCAGAGCAAAACTTTTGTTTTATCCTGGCTCAGAACAGTCACTCCTCTCCCACTCCTATCCTTCCATACTAAAAAACATTGCTCCTTCATTATATACGCATTAAATAATTACCAAGAAAGTACCAAGCTAACCCAAAATCCAACCCTCCCTACATAGTCATTATATAATACAGCTTTGTTTTAATATGTTATTATGTTCTGTATTTATCTATTCGACTGTTCTGGTCGCAAGTGTGAAATAAACCTCATTGTCATTGTCATTGTCATTGACTGCTAGTAATTTCTGTATGTGCTGTGTGCTTTTCAGAAATCTTATATTTGATCCCCTTTGATGGCTCTGAAAGCATATTTATGCACATTTTGTGAAGTTTGCGAGCTAATTTTCTTTCCATACGACGAACTTACCTGTTATACGCCTGTCTAACAGTTTTACAGGTATTTTGGCCACAGAATTTAGGGTCTGCAGCCTGTACACGGTTAAGGCTTTTAGCTGAAATATTAGTAGACTGTTTGTTATATTTTGATAACATTGTTTGTTTAGGTGTAATGTCGGCGGAAAAACAAGGCAACTGCAAATCCGAGCTAAGTCCGGATGGCGGCTTGAAATTGACAATCAAACGAGAGAAGCCGGAAGATGCATCCCGGCCGCAGTGGGTCACAGAAGCTAGAGGCAGCGGGCTCGGGAAGCTTGTCATCAAAAGAAAGAGTTCAGCGTCCGCACCACAGTCTCACACCACTGCAGGCCTGCATGTGGACAGACAGTCTGAACCACGGCCAATTCTTCGACTGTCGTTAACGTCCAATGCAGCCAATGATGGCAATCGCCATGTTCAGGTCAAGAGTTGGTCGTTGTGTGAAGTGTTGTCGGCTGTTGAGGATGCTCGCTCGGTATCTGAACTGTCGCCTTCCAGCCAGCAGCAGCAGTCGCCAAAAGACAGTGGCATTGATATGAGCTCTCCTCCACATGACGACGCTGCCGTCAGTGTCGAGCCAAACACGGGAACTGGAGTTTGGAGCATTAGTGATAGTTCAGCAGTTGAGGAGGAGAAAACAACAGGCGGTGTTGAGAAATTAGAGACAGCCATTCATAGCTTTGTCGGCACTGATAACACAGTGCATGCCAGCAGTGGTAAGACACTCTGGCCGAATGCGAATTTATATGCGACTGAAAGTAATCATCGTAAGTTACAGTCAATGTTGCGAAGTCGTGGCAAACATTCCGCTCTGAAAGCTTTTCCGACAAACTCACAAAAATTAGTAAATCCATTGGCAAAGAGTCACAGGGTTGGACGATATCAACATATGTTGCCTGTTCATCGTATTCGTGCAGAGTCGAATGTGTCTCGAAGGTCAAGTCTCGAAGAGAGCCCGACGTACAACATGGTAGCTTCACGCAACAGTCTGTTTTCGCAACTGCCACGAGTGAAGACGAAGCTAAAACTGGTATCTAACAATGTCTACACTCCAGTGTTTGATCACGAGGTTGGAGGCAACAAGCAGCATGCAGATGCTGAAACAAGTCCGTGTCTGAATGTTACGAAATCAAATGATGCAGTTGTCAAACACAAGAGAAACAGACTGTCGTTTCAGTCAGCGGCATCCAGTAAATTTGAGAATATGAAAGTAAAATTATGCTTCGGCGATAAAAATCGTCGAAGCAGTCGCGATATATACAAAACGCAGAAGTTGCCGAAACTGAAATTAGTTGTGAAGTCGGAACCTCCACTGTCTGTGTCTTGCGTTGAACAGCAGTTGGAAGATGTGTCGGTCGTGGCTGCAGATAAACATTCTGAAGAGAACGTCATGCCCAGACATCAACCACGGAAGCGAAGACATCACGACGTTGGCAAAACGAAGGCATTTGGCGATAAAGATCTACGTCATTCTGTCGACAGTTTTAATGGAAGCCATTTATCCTCCTCAAAAGTAGTTGATGTTGGTAGCCGTCCCAAACGTAAAAGTTCCGAAGAAAGTCGAACTGCTGTTTCGCGACCAGAAAAGAAAAGCGAAGTGCGAAGCTGCGCTGAGCAGCTTGGCAGCCATCTTCCAATGTCGTCTGATTCACGTCAGTTAGTGGGAGACAGTAGTGATGAAGCAGTGCAGCCTGTTGATGGTGACACACCTGTTGTGCTGAACACCAACAAGCTCAGCAATGACCAGAGTGTTGGTGGTGATCAATCCAGTGAGGAATACGTAACAGGTGAGGAGATAGCACTGAGGTCCAGTTGCACTTCAGTTGATCAGTCTAAGTTGTCCACGCAGTCAGCAGAATTGGAATCTGATGTTACTGATTGTGGCAGTGTAGAGAGCAGTAGGGAGAAACACCCTAGTGAAGGTGCTGATTGCGAAAAGAGTACACTACTGTCAAATCTCTTGACCAACAATGATGTTGACAGATGTAAAGTGGACGAACAGTTTGAAGCAGAATTGTCTCTGTCTGATGCCGATGAAGAGTTGCTGACCACTGTACAACACGATATAACAAGTGCCAGCACCCCCGCATGTGTCCGAGATGTAGTAATTAGTGATGAGTCGCATATGACATTTGCCAGTGTGTCTTCTGATAACAGGCTCACGACTGATACTACTACTGACCTGTCAGAAAAGAGTCACTATCCTTGTGTCGATGCCGATAGTTTGTCTGCTGCTGCTGACCAGCTGACAGCTGTCTGCAGTGATACCGTTGTTGTTCCGTTATCATCATCTCCTTTGTTAGCTGATGATAATTCTGTTACTGAAAACAGCGTAGACGCTTCGATGACACACTGCCAGGACAGTGGTAACAACACAGCCGAGGTTTGCAGCTTGACATCGATTCTAGAGCCTGCTGTAGACACCGCATCTTGTGATGATGTTGACAGCAGTATGGTCGAAATTCGTCCGTTTGAGTCATCTGAACTAAACGGTCAACAGACAGAATGTGAGCAGAGCAGCACACAAGAGGTCGCAGTTCCAATTGAGTTAAAATTGGTTTGTTCTACATCTGATACAGATCAGATGCCTGGCTCCAAAGAGCTTGAGCACAGTGACAGTGATTCTGCTTATTTATTTGACATGCCAAGTGATTTGCTGCCAATAACTGCTCCAAACTGCAGCAAGGAACACACCGAGATTACTCCGCCTAATGGTGCCTGTTCAAGTGGCTTTTTAGCTGCTTTTACGCAGTTTGTCAAGAAAGCTTCTGATAAGTCTTCAAGTTGTAAGCGAGCAAAGGCTGTTGAGTCAACTAAAGAGATGTTATCAGAGTTTGGTGCTGATAGTAAACAGAAATGTGTTCAGCATAAACTGTATTCATCTCAGACGCGGCATCGTCCATGTCCAAGAAAGCAACGTTTGTCAGAGACCAGATCAGTGCCTCCAGTTGTTCAGCAGCAAAACGTTGAATGCGTTTCCAGTGAAACGCCATCTTTACCAGAGACGTGCAGTCCAGAAGACATTGATTGTTCGGAAAGACTGACTGTCACCGCTGTCCACAGCGGACGTCTGGTGCTCAGTCGAGACGAACTGCAGAATATTGTTGAATCAGATCGCCAGCTGCTGACATTGCGATATCGAACCTGTGAACTGATCGAAACTGTGTTGCCTGAATATCGGTTTCCGCCTGGCTTTCGGCGCGATTCGGCTTCAGTCGAACGGCTTGTTAATGACATAACAGAAATATTGTCGAACAGTGAAGCGCCCATGAAGGACGCTCGTCAGTGTTCAGATCCTGTTGTATTACTGCATCGTGTGCCTGACCAGTGCTTGCAGTCACTGCAGCAGCGTGTTGTCGGTCTTCTTTCATTGCTCTTACCAGACACAGATTTGTCAGACGTTGGCGGCGATTCTCTTGAAATCTTCCTCGAATTACTGACGTCAGTCAATCGACCACTGCCGGGCGCTTTCCGCGTCACTCAGCCGAACCTTTGTTTAAGCACGGAAACTTGCACACAACCTTCCACTGAACTTCAACAACAGAGTCAGTCGTCGTCATCTTTTGATGCAGAGACCAACTTGAGCCGAGAGCAGACTGAGCAGACGTCGTTGTCTAGGACAGAAAGTCAAGAGTCTGCTGCCGATATGCTGTTTCCTAGTAGTAGTTTGCTACAACTCAACTTGCCGGCCTCCGCTGGCGACAAACGGTCAATTCGGCGACAGGTCAAAGATTGCCTTATGCTTTTGGACCGTGATCTGACGTAGCGAATGTCGTCAGCATTAATAGCCGACTAACAGGGACCAAGTGTTTGCTGTTCAGCATCAGCTCTAACTGGCTTGATTTCAGTGCAGTAAATATTTTCCATTTTCTTACATTTTATATACCGTTATGCTGAAGATCAGGCTTTTATCAGTACAATCAGCCAATTGTAGAGGGCAGTTTTGTGGATGAGAGTTTGGCATGTCTTGTTGTTTATTCTGATCTCACATAGCAGAGCTATGGATGAGTATTTGTACAGTTTCATAGTTTTCGTTTTTGAAGTTTTTGCTGCTAAAACTCTACAGGCGGAGGTGGCATAGCATTGTTGTACTGTAGATCTGCTATTATATCAGGCCATGCAATGTGGTTCAATGATAGCTGGCTACTGGCTCGGGTTCAGAAACATAAGTGAGTGCCCCACCATTCCATCAATTGCACTTTCACCAGATGTTAGTGCTTGGTTGATTTTGAGACCGAAAACTAGTTTTTTTTTACAAAACTGCACTGCTGAAACTGTGGTTTTCTGGAGGCTGTTATTGTAATTAAGTGTGGTATTTATTTAGATGTAAAAGTTTTAGTATTGTGCTAAGTTACTATTGAAAAAACCATAGACTTAGCCACAAACAATGATATTTGGCAAAAACCAACATTTTATGTGTGCTAGTCCTCAACAAGTGTGCAAATGTTGCCCATTTCTTGGTTTCACTTTTTCTGCTGTAGTAAAACCACTGTTTTTCAGGAAAAAAAACATTGCTTTTATTTCGAACTTTTTTTGCAAAAAAACGATAAAACTGCAGTTTTTCTTAAAACACTGACCAAAAACGAACGGAATTTTTGAACACGAACACCACTACCATATGCTGTGCAGACTGTGGTCCTATGTTTCTTTTATGCATGTTTAACATATTAAGAAACAAGAGCTGAATTTGTAAACTATTTTAGACAAGACCTGTTATTCATTGTTATTCAGTGGTGATCTGCTGAATGCATTGTGACCTGTAGCGACGTGTTTCTGTACTGTTACTATTATTGGTCTGATTTTGACTGGTTCTCTAATGCAGATGGTGGTTCTAATATATTTTAAGATATTGTTCAGTCAAAAATATATTGCTGGATTGTGACGTTTTGCACGTACCAATTCCAGTGTATATTTGGAAGTTCATTGACTTTCCTGCATCCGCCAAGTTTAATTTTTAGCTGACCGTACTTAGTACGGTCGTACTTATGCTACAGTTTTGTGTCTGTCGTCGTCGTCTGTCTGTCTGTACGGAATATATTGTGGCTAAACGGTGCATCCTAGAGCAAAAGTTACTATTAACACTCAACAGCCTATAGGAAGTCCTATATGAGAAATCGATTGGTACCAAAATGAATGACCTTGACCTTTGTTTAGAGGTCATATCTAGGTCATGTTGCGTTACATTGGACATTGAATACTAGTATCTCGGAAAGCGTTAGAGATAGAGGCTTGGTTCCAAAGGACCACCAATAGGAAATAGCATATGGGCTGTCAAATGGTCACGTGATCGATGACGTCACATGACCTTGAAAGATCAAACTCGTGACCCTAGTACGCTTAGAGCACAATACCTCGAAAACGGCTGGATTTAGAGACTCTATTCCAAAGGACCACCAATGGGAAATGGCATATGAGCTATCGAATGGTCACGTGACCAATAAGGTCACGTGACCCAAAAGGTGCTGTGAGGCAGTACGGTCGGCTAGCCTAGCGACAGCTTGTCTTCTTGTTAATGGTTGCTCCACAGTTCTGTGCATGGATTAGTTTGTATAGTTTAGATATGATGAGTCGACATTGCTGTTTGCAGACGTATGTTCTGTAATGGAAGTGTGTCACTTCTGGTGCAGATACCTTTCATACAGCAAAAACTATCCACTTGCAGAGTTAGACTTCAAAAATATTTGTCAGAACCTACTAAAACATTTTTTCAGGAAACTCAGAGATGTATCATGCTAAGGATGAAGCTGGGCTGTTGACAGGCATTATTGTATGGTGCATTTATTCTGCTTGGCCTAATAGCATTGATTCTTCGAATGTAACAGTCCATATTAAACTGTATCGAGTACTCCAGCCCACAACCAACCACACTGCTGACCTCTGGACTAAGATGACAAGGGTGGGAAGAGCATGCAGCCCAGTATAGCCACTGCCTCTTGTCAGTGCTCCACCGGAGACTACGCCAAGCCACCTTAATCTGCAGCAGTAGCCACCATTCTCAGACACTGGTTAATTGTCATTGTCATCCTAAGAAATTAATCTCAAAGCATATTTGATCCAAGTTATCTGTCGTCACCTGGGAGGTCATGTGATCCCGGTTCTGCCCTGGTAACCAGCCATTGTGACCTCCAAATACCGTGAGATAGCCATTAAACCAGATACATGTTGGGCTGCTGCTTGAATTACCTCAGTATCAATGATTGACACTTGTCTATCCCGATGGAAAGGAAGGCCATTAATACACTGAGGCTGGCCGAATTGATGTTCGTTAGTGCAAAATTTTGTGAACTGTTAAATTTATCAGAAAACAGTTTCTGTGTGTATGAACCAAAGGTATGGAATATTACAGTATAGACACTGAGTGGTGGTACATTGTGTAATCAGTCAGCAGGCCTTTGAAAGTGATTTTATGTGCAGCATGTTGTTGATTTCTTTTAGTCAACGGTGTTTTTGCTGTGAGTCTGTTGAGTTGTTTGAACCTTTTCTTTGATGATACTTCATGTTGGAGTGGTTTATGGTTAATTCTACAAAACTTACATTTATTGCCTCATCATAGATGCACGTTACACTGTCTATCATATTGCTTGTGCCTGAAAAACTTTGCATTTCTCAAACCTGTTTCGCAAACAGAATTTGAATTAAGGCTGTTTTTAGCATTACATTTTAAAAACAGTAATACCTGTATACGGTAATTATAATTGCTTGTGGCACTTACGTTTGTGTATTCTGATGGCAGCAACATAGTAACAAATTGCTGTTTTACTGGGTACTGTAAACTGAGTACTGCCCTAACATTTTGTGATTTCACATGTAAATTTTTGTGTTATTCTCGTGGCTTAAAACACACAAACAGTGCAGCTAGTTGTATTTGATCAAATATTGTGACTTTTGATTGTCCCCACTGAGTATTGATAATGATCATTTTCAATATATATCTGCCGTAATGTTGCGTTTTTACCTCACAAAAATTGTGAATGAGGGGCATGTGAATATTATGCATTTTATGGTATTACCAGTGCGTTGTTGCTGCACCGGTATTTGCCAAGTAGTTAAGAGATTTGTTTGACAGTGTGTAATGGTCTCATATATCCATTACACAGGCTGTCTTGTGTAAGTATGCTGTGTGACATTTGTTGTTTGTAACCAGTCATTTGGGAAAGGTTCTCTTTGTGCCATTTGTTGGCTGTATTTATACACTTTTCTCCTGCGATGACTGATAAGGCTGATAGTTGGCATTGAACAGTGTGAGTATTTCGTTGATTTATTGTAGCTGTAGCTGGCTGATTTTGTAGTGCTGTTTAGATTTGGTACAGACTCCTGTGTGTCTTATCATGAGAGCATGGAGACGCCAGGCACTGTATATGTTGTTAGAAGTTTTATTTCAGCCAGGAATAGCATAGTGTGTTATGGTAGTAGAGGGTAAGTTTTCTGTAAATTATGATCGGCCCAGATGACCGTCTAGTCACATTTCTAGTAATTTGCTAGTTCTGTGGTTGTTGTATTTGCTGTTCTGTCGCGCCCAAACATTCGAATCACTACAGTTATGGCACGTTGATTATTATAAACTGTCAAACTGTAGTTGAAATGATTAGTCATCGGGGAACTATTAAAATGCAGAATTATGTGTATTACAACTGGATGAGTGGATGTCAAAAGAGGCAGTTAAATCTGGAGTAAATTTGTTTTGTTTAAATTATATTTTAATGTTTATCTTGCTTATTATATATTGGCTTGTCAGTTCATGACTAGTATTTGGCTACAAAAATAACAAGGATACCGTGAGCAATGGATTTTAGGAGTCTTTGCAGTGTTCATTTGGGTAAGGCGTACCGGGTAGTTTATGATTTATTATCTTATTGGCGCATTGTTTGAAAGTCACATTTCAAACAGACCAACCATAGTTCAGCGGATCGCAACGTCCAGTGTCTGATGCTGACCATAGTTCAGCGCAGTTTTCCAGTTGAAGCGTGGCAATACATGCATGTTTCATGTTGTTAATGTTAATACGATATTTTGTTTTATTGTAATAACTGATTGTAGATCTAATACATCGTTGCATCAGTGTGCGTTTGTGATTGATGTAGGCCTAAACGCACTATGACAACTGAACAGTTATTACGTGAACCACAGTCAAACCGTGTTCAAATTAAGTGTCACGTATAACTGCATCTAAAGGTTAGAGTCCACATTTAATGGCACTGAAATAGCCTTTCGTATGATATAGCCAGTGCTGAGTTTCGGAATTTTGCAGCTCACCAACTAGGTTTTTCTTACGACCCTTAACTTATTTTTGCAGTTTGTTTATCTATCTGTCGATGTTATAAACTCGTTTGCGGCCCTGAGAGTTGTCCGCCCCATGTCTGAAATTGCGTGGCCCTAAATACAGCACTGGATATACCAGGCGCAATTCTAGCACCCCGAGTACGTAGGCATAGCTGCTGGGCAGGGGGTCAGGCTTTTCGGATTTTGGACGTCTAACGTAAGCGGCAAAATTTGCCTTATTCGGATAACTTGCAGATTCCATAAACCACATGTATGATAACCCAACAAACATGGCGTGGACCATAAGCGATATTAATTTGTGAGTAAAAGTACAGGTGCCTTCATGCACTGCGAACTGTGGATATTGTTTTGCTGTTGAAAGACATATCAATGGCGTAATCTTAATTGATCTTGAGGTTTAACGTCACTAATTCGACATAGGCTTAGTTGATTGCCTTTGTTAGGCCTATATAACTCGGACGATGACGGCGTCGAAGAATGATTACAGACGAGTTCTGCCAAGATCACGTAGGTTTACGTTACTGCAACTCCCTGTACCCATTCACAGTAAGCACTAAGCAAACAGGTCCTATTCAGACCAGTCACCAATAAGGTGCTCAGGAATATTTTAACATCTGGGCTCGTGGTGGTTCAGCCCCTAGCCCCTGACAAACTACGCCCATATCTGGGTGAAAACTGAAGCTCCAGAAGCTGGGGAGGGGAGTTTTTCCCATAGGCGTAACTACATTGAGGCAAGAGGAGGCAGTTGCCTCCTCTTGATTTCTTGAAGTTGTCAGTCTTTCACTGAAATTGAAACCGTCTCGGCAATTCTTTCTGTCAGAGTTTACATAGCTATTTTCAGTAAGTCCACGACACTCCGGCAGTAAGGGGATATCGATCGCCGGATATCTAACTGAAGAATAAGAACTGAAGATACGCTTATTTAGTTTTCAACGTTGCTCAACGTTGCATTATATAGCATTGGCGTTGCAACTTCTTTACTTCACTCGGACAAACCAACGGGCATCGTTATCACGACAGCCCTCTGCTTACAATATCCATCTGGATGGAAAACTGCACGAAATTTGGCTAGTTGACTGTCAGCAAAATCATTAAAATTGTTGACACCAGCTTCCAGATTTTAAGGCTAAAATGCACCAAATTCGACTTCGGTTGGGGCTCCGCCCCAGACCCCGCTG
>Ga0056114_1001227_pt1 | contig 11259 bp, 7 predicted proteins | sample WorMetHERISLAND1_FD_77005 | JGI IMG/M metagenome (GOLD analysis project Ga0056114, IMG submission 77005) | Marine gutless worms symbiont microbial communities from Max Planck institute for Marine Microbiology, Germany - Olavius loisae HERON... ...
CTTTTACTGCAAAAGGCACATCCTTGCGTGAATGCACGTCGTTTGAGCCATTTTGCGTCAAAATCGGTTGGGGGGTCTGACCTCCAGAGGTGGGCCGGAAAAAAAAGTCAGAAAGTCACGCGAAGCTCCCATAGGAATGATGTGTCGCCGTTAACACAGGGCTTGCGCTACCGCGCAGCCTGTGATGCATGAAATGTATTATTATGTATGTATGCTTATGTTGTAATCGCTACCTTCTTCGGTGAATAAAAGATGTATATATAGTTTTGGCATTTTCTAGGTTAACGCCACCCACAAGAAATGACGTGTTTGACCGACCGATGTGAAACAATAATAGAAACAGAGATAAAGTCAATACAATAACAAAACAATAACAATAATGCATTACACTATGCCATTATTGTCATGATGAGTGAGCACTGAGTATAGCCGAGGATATATTTCGGTAATAAACAAGTAGGCCTAAGTAAACTTTACTTACTTTTACGCACAGACACGGAGTTTTATTCCACACGTGCGGCTGAGTAGCCGAATAGCTGAATAACAAAATAATTAGCAATACAAAATAAGAAACAAGTGCAAATAAAGACAGTGACGTGAGTCTTATTTATTACCGAAATGTCAAAATACTTGTAGCCTATTTTACCAACCCAACAGCCTATAGAGTGTATCGCCAGTCTTTCGTTATTGAGCATTTACTAAACAACTGCTAAGTCAGCTAAGTTCGCCAGACATAATGGCGGCAGCAAAGATTCCCGCTAAAAGTTAATTCTAAATTCTGTAAGTGTAGTGAACGGCGGATTTTCCGACGCGACGTCATAGTTGTGCATTTTCCAACAGGCGACATACTGCAACCAGTTCGTCGTTACACCAACGACGAGCGCTAATCATGTTTGCGTGGATCGTAAAGTTAGCTAATCTAATTCAACTAAACCGCGGCGGACGGCGGCGGGCGTTTTTCAGGCTAGTTCTAACACCGCTTTTGACACTTTTCGGCGCAGTGCGGCCGCCGCGCATGGTGACGGCGCGCTTATTGGTCGCTCGCTTGGCGCCATTAGCGCTGTCCTCTGCGGCAACTAGGCCTATAAAGCTGTATCAATTGACGCAGACGACGCCGGCCGATCATTCATTATTGAGCTCGGTCGCTTGACGCTTGGCACTCCATCACGAGGCAACGAACCACGCTGGCTCGTCGGTGGGTAATTAATTTACGACGAGCAGCGTCGCTTAACTTGTCGCAGCCACTGCGCTGATGCGATTACGGCCCGGCTAGCGGAGCGGCCGGCCGGGTAGCGGCGGTAATTACCGGCACCCTCCGGCTAAACGATGCTTGGCCGTAACTAAGTGCCGGTTGGGACCGGGCAGTTGTTGAGACTGAGAGACTGACTGACGTTCTGTTCGCTAGAGTGCGGGTGTGCACGCACACACACACACAGTGACAGGTGCGCTAGTGATCATTGTGAACATATAGATGACCTGCATCGATCGGCACTAGTCACCGACACTGCGTGACACTCGCTCATTGGATTCGTTTGAATTTCGACTCCACAATCGCGCTCGGCCAAATCACTGGAACTGACTGGAAGTGAGCATTGGACACATGGGACGAAGTATAGGCCTAGAATAGATTGCGTCAAATTGTCGAATTTCACTTTATCGCCTCCAGTGTATTTGTATACGAGCAATAGGCTGTTTGCTATAGGCTACTTCTATTGTTTGTGGCTTTTTCTTACTCACTAGTGGACATTTTACATCACACAAATGCTTGGTGCAGTGGCCGTGTGGTACGGTGCCGCAATTGCGATAGCGAGGTCGCGGATTCGAATCTCACCAACAGCTATTGTGGACCAACGCAAACTCAGCGTGCCATCCCTCTCGGGTCCATTAATGACTACCAGTGAAAGCTGGGAGTAAACGTGCATACCACGCGATGCACTAGCCCCGTATACGTGGTCTTGCGGCTATGGCTGGTGTCCGGCTGAGGGATACATGAAACGGAGATCAGCGCCGCCCTGGGGCCCGTTAGGCGCGAGCAGAACACGTTACTTTGCTTTGCTAAATGTTGTAAAACCAAAGGTACAAAGATTACATAATTGAACATTAACCAAGAAACGAATTAACGAAGTAATTTATTACTAATTCCGTAATATTACACATGCAGATGGCATAGCAATGAGGCTTAATAGTTTTGTAATATTTAACCATTAATTTATTTGACGACGTATAGCGATCACCTTTAACCACTAAAGTTAAGAGAAAAAAACTCAAAATTTAAAATCAGGCTTAAAACCTATGGTCACTGTGACTACAACAGTGTGCTTTATTTCATACGTGTTTGTAGGCACGTTTTTCATTTCTCCACAATAATTTAGTTTATTCAAGTCGAGCAGGTTTTTTTCGTTACGTGAAATTCAGTGTTTCAAACGCGATTTGAAATTAACGTATAATATATCTATTATTGGCACGGACAAACGCCGTCATTACACATGAAAGCATATTAATAGCAGTCACGGAAAAGACTTCTGTCGACAAACGATTCCTTACGGTTTGTGATTACATCGAGGAAAGCTAAAGCATAGTTTATGTAGAGTTCGTGAGAGCGACATTGGTTAGTTTACGTTGAGCAATGAGCGAAAGCAACGAAAGGGAAAAACACGAGTGTTATTGCAATTATGTCTATTAAACTAAAATGACTGTGATAACTGTACTTGAGACATGAAAAACAAAATGTTGAGTTCTTGACCTGCAAGCAAAATTTAAGCCTAAAATGTGTCGAATGAAGCGAAACACCCATGTGTCGCTACTCACTAACACTGTGAGTTTTTCCACAAATTTCCGACGCTGTGTAACGTAGAAATGTGTCGATGAACTACGTCTACAGTCCATGTAGTCGGCGGTGTGGTTAGGGTGTCAATGAACGTACAAAGTGGTTGGCGTGGTTTTGGTTGAGTGACGCTGCCGTCGTTGTCGTCGTAATGACGTGATACCGAGACCAGCTGACAGCGGCTCTGGACAGTGAGAGCGGCCGTAGCAAGATCACTATCTCCCCGCCCCTCGTCCCAGCCAACCACGGCGCAGCTCGGGCCGGCCGCATTATACCTCTCCACCAGCGCCGTGTAACGTGATATCACGCCGCTGCATGTCAACAGGCCACTGTAGTCTGTTACACTCACAACAGCTGACTATAGACTCTTCGACAATCAGGTCGACTGTGGTGCTCGCGTAGACTCGGATCGTGGACCTTAGCATCGTTCCTGAAAGTTGTACGCTCGTGCGACGTACAGTATATATCTTATCTTTCGATCTGCGGAAATTCGCCGTCGTTTGGGCGCGCGGACGGTTGAGACGTCATCACACCGAAGTGAAGCAGAGTTCCCACGATTGACAAGGTCACGACGGCAGACCGCGGTCAAACTTGCGGTTCGGTCCCGTCCGTCATACAGCTGGATCGCATCACGTGACATATAAATAGGTCGCGCAAAGTACACGCCACGCGGAGGGTTCCGTCGTCGCGTTTGACGTTCGTCGGGCCGCTGTATACGTCACAGGTTCGACAGCTGCCTGTCCTCGAGTAGACGGATGTGTAAACGATCGGTCGTCAAGTTTCGCGCAAAATCTCGCCGCATATAAGTCTTTCCTATATAACGACACTCCCCGTTTCTTGTAACATAGTTTCCGTCTGTTTCGGAAGACTCGAGGAAGATTCGTTAAGTTCGATGTTCCGATAGACAGTCGCCATGTCGTGTGTGACGCCTCATCTCTACAACAGTGTGGCGGTGTACCAGTACCAGCGTCATCAGCATCTCCAACAGCATCCCCATCTGCTGGCCCGTCCTCTCCTGCTGTGTCAGAGACTGCCCTCCGTGGTCGGCCAATACGGCGCCGTCTCCGTGCCGTCCGGACCCGACGACCCCTACCAGCGACTTGCCGCCGCCCAGCCGCAGCGCAACCCGTCGAAACCGCTCACGAAGTTCTCCATCGCCGATATACTCCGAGACGGGCAGGCTGAGTCGCCGTCCCCGCCGTCGCCGGTGGTCCACGCCCGGCAGGTGCGCGACGAGGGAGGTCGACGGTCACCCGACTCGACGCTGCGGCCACGGCGGCCGTGTAGGACTCCGCCGACGATCAGCCGACCGTGGGACGACGACCAACTGCCGTCACGACGACATTCGACGAGCGACGACGACTGTGACGACGACATCGGTGACGACGACGAGGAAGACATCGAGGTAGATGACGTCGAGTCTAGTAGACTGACATCATCATCATCCATCGTGACAGCGAAGCAACACATCACAGCCAGCAAGTCAACGTCGTCAGTCTGTCCACTGGACGCTCTGCTGCGAATGACCAGTCAACCGTTCGACGACACTTCACCCGGTCAGACTCTCACGCAGTGTATAATACGTAGTCATAATTTCATTTATTATAACTCTAATTGTAATTGATTAATTGTCATTATCCGACTATTTTATAATTTGCATGTTTTACCACGCGATGCTAGGCAGAGCGCGGTATTGCTATTGCAAGTCGTCTGTCTGTCTGTCTGTCCGTCCGTCCGTCCGTGACGATGAAGTATCGTGGTCACATAAGTTGGAATCCTTCGACAATAATTTCACGGTGTTCGCTCTCCGCAGACCAAACATCATTGATCTATTTAAAAGGAAATACCCCAAATTCTGGCTGGAATAAGGGTAGGGTAGATAACCAGTCCATATGAAACACGCATCGGCACACTTCGGCGCATCGACACATCGGCGCTTTTTTCTATGCAGATCGAATACTGGATTTTAACTTGGCAAAATATTCAATTTCAGCTTTAGAAGGATACTTCAAGGGGAACTTTAAGCACTTGATATATTTCATTCATTTACTTCACCAGTAAAACTAGTTTTAAGTAGGGCTAGTAACGATTAAAAAAATTTTAATAGTTAACTTTTTGAAAACTAACGATTAATTAATAGTTATTTTTAGTTAATTTAATACAACTGTTTACAAGTATAATGCCCAGACAGTACTTTACTTTATTAACATTTAATACTATTTTTACTTTTATACTACTTAAAACTTTTATTAAGTAGTATAAAAGTAAAAATAGTCACAAGTAACGTTTAAAATGAACATGCAATATTTCCTAAATATTCTCTTAATTCCGATAATAATAATAATTGTCACGAATGTCGTATGTGAAGTTGTTGCGAGACATTATGCGAACGAGACGTAGATGTTTTGTGCACATCAAAGCGTCATTTCACGATGTAGTCGGCATAGTTCTTCTTTATCAGAAATTACAACAAAATTGTATGTTAATAGACTGTGATTTTTGATATCTTTGATATACATTTAATATTTTCGAATAACTCGCAATTATTTCTATCGCGTAATGAATTCTGATAAAACGGCATCAAATTATGAACATAGTATATTTTTCCATAATTCTTCAGTATGACGCGAAGCCAATGTCCAAATTGCTTTTCATTTTTGCACATTACCCCATTACGCATGGTGTCTCGTAAATATAATTATTCGAATTATATGTCGCTCGTACGTTCGTATATGACTCAGAATGGATTATTGTTTCATGTGTGATAAAAATCAAAATTGATGCTATGTATAAAATGACGATAAGAAATGACGAACCGTTCGTGAGACAGGCCTCTGCGGGCAATTTCATTACTTGAAGACTAAAGTTAACTGTATATAACCAAAAGCTATACATAGAAACACTGATAATATTTTTGATATCGATAATGCTGCACGTATATGCGCTGTGTTATGCATGTCACACAAACTGCAAAGCACGTGAGCCAATGGATATGCACTGCAGCTTTTTAACGCGCGACGCACGTAACTGCACGGTTACAATGAATCACCTATAGGACGCCAGTCACTTCCTATTCGCTTAAATTTCGCATTCAATTACTTGGATACACTGCCTTCGCTTCGCGCGGTGTTCTGTGTACTTGCACACAGCTTTCTTGTTTATACAGCTATCTTGGCGTCACTCGTGGTTTACAAATGTCGGTCATCGTCGTTATATGCGACCGCCTTCGCAAGACCTCGAGTCGATGGTGACAATATTATATACGTACGACAAAAGCGTATAAAATATTGTGTTTCGAAATGTTTACGTTAATTTTCGTCCATGCCGCTATTATTATCAATTTAGGCATATATCACCTTGTCGTAGAACAAAATTAAGAGCGTCTGTAAATGTTATGCACACACGCTGCAGAGAGTGAAAGTTTGTTATCGCCTATAATAATGCAATACAGACTGAGTATAGTATGTTTAATGTGATAGTCAACTTATAAGTAAGTATGTGAGTCGTAAATTAATATAGCGCATAAAGCGGGGCACCTGAAATGCGTTACGGCGATTGGCAGCTTTCCATTTCTTTGCAGTTGAAGCTCTACACTGTTACCGATTGCGATGCACAAGCACAACACTTGTAGGTCTATGCGTCATCGTCAATTGAGAGTAATGTCTCTGTAGCTGCATAGTGTCAACACCGCATGGGCTCCATGACGCATGCGGCGGTTGCGATATTCATACTGTTTGCATGCACCGCCGAGGCACATCAGATAATTATTACATTTACATGTACAAACAAAATGCTGACTTGATGTCGAGTATTATCAACATTTCGCATTATATTGCACGCACGTTGTATACGTTAAAAATCACATGCTATAAATTGTGGCATTTTATAATGGCGATGGTTGTTTTCTTACAAGAACTGTAAGTGTTAAATGATTTGAATTTTCGCACATTTAATGAACTTTAATATCGCAGCCTAAATGCCTGCAGTCATGTGCAGTGCGGCGCCATAATTTGAACGTCACAAACAATAAGTAAGTAAGTAAACGTCGATTTGTTTTGAGCGCGTGATAAACTGTCAACACAGTCTTCATCGACAAACATTGCTGCTCGTCGGTTCTCATGCTACGCCCCCGCCGTTTGGAACAGTCTTCCCTCATTTGTACGCACTGCTGACAGTTTCACTAGTTTTAGGTCTCAGCTCAAGACTTACGTGTTCGCGAGACATTTGTAGCCGGTCCACTGTCCGCGTCTCTGATACCCTTAAACCGGTTTTTTTTCGCGCGTTATAAATTCGTTACTTACTTACTTACTTGAAACATGCACCTCTAATGTGCTAACGCTCCGTGATATCCGGTGAATAGATGTGTTTGCAAGTCTCACCGAAAACATTCGGAGTCAACAGCTGGTAGATCTTACTCAACTGGCAGTGAATTTCACAACTGTTGGCAGGGCCGGATTAACCATCAGGTGGGCCCTACGCACTCCACAACGTCGGGGCCCCACTGGAAAGCTCGACGCCGAAGATGAGGGAGAGGGGTAGGAAGGGTGTCCCCTCCCTAACCAAATAGGGGTCTGGGGAGCGTTTTATACGCTCCTCGGCGGGAAAATACATCACTAACGATAAGGATTTCGGAAATTTCTAGAAACCGTTATAGTCAAAATGACATGTCAATCATCGACTGATAACGATTTTTAGCGCGCGGCAGCATGCTTAACGCGCTTCTATCAGTTGTCCGTCTGTCTGTCTGTATGTCACGTGTGAATCAGTAAAAGCGGTTGAAGTTAGGATCATGAAATTTTCACCATTTTGTAGCCCCATCACTCTAGTTTTTGCAGGGTAAGTCTCATCCAGAAATTCTTACAGGTTCCTTCGAGTGGGGGCGTCAAACAAGGAAGAGGTAAGAAAAACAAGCCGTTTTCTATAGCTTTAAACGTCATATTTCGAAAACGGTAGTAGATACGCCCAAAGTTACTGTTAATGACTATTAAGAAGTTGCATATGCGCTTTCGATTTACACCAAGAGTCTGATCTTGCATGATCTTAACCTGCTATAACTTCGAATTCTTCAAGCCAGAAGATTTGTATTTATTTGCTGTATCTGTGCCCCAGCCGGAATCGAATTTCGTGCATTTTGCACTAAAAATCTGACATCTTGTGGCAACTGACCAAATTTAGGGCAGTTTAAACAATAAAAGCAATGAGAGACCTTCGGTGCAGATATGCTATGCTGCCAGTGTCAGCACAGCTGAAAGATTTCTGGTTTCGAATGTTAGCAAGCTTACAAGACCAGAAATTCATCAGTAAAACAGTTACAACAGTCGATAACCTCTGTATAGTGGACCACGTAAAGTTCGTAATGCATTTTAAGGACTTTATGGCATGTTGCAACATAATCATTGGGGGGATTGATGGATGGGTCCCTTTGTAAAATATTGGGGCCCGGGCTGGCGGGCCCCATTTGATGTACACCCGACACCGTATGTAGCAACGGAGCACAGACACGTCAGACAGGATTCACTGTTCTTTGCTACAGTGCTACTATCTACCAGTGAATGTCCGCTGTCTCCGGGATAGTCTTTCAGTCACTGACAGTGGCAGCCATTCGGGGACCCCGTTTGAGCTCCTTTTGTGGATTTTTTGCGTGACAAAATTTACACAGATTTTTCTCCGGCGACATATCAAAGAAAATGACATGCTCAAAATTTTGGCCGCATGTCATTCGGGGGCCCCTTTTCAGCCGGGGGCCCTACGCACGTGCGTACCGTGCCTAATGGTTAATCCGGCCCTAACTGTTGGTCCGGCGACAGAAAAGCACGGCTTCATGTGGCGAACACGTGGGACGGACAGTGTAGGCCTCATAGATGTTTTATAAATAGAAACGTCTCAGGTCGGTGCTTTTATTGATATTTGAGTGATAGAATGAAGTCGATCGGTAGCCTATGTCGTGAAGGGGAACCAAAGGTCGTCTCGCTGTTCCACCGCATGACAGTACTGCACCGTGGACCTCTGTATAAATAGACGGATCCATGCCTGCGCCCATACCATCGAACTGTAACTGATACTATAGCGATTGCCGCCAAAAATTGAACTTTCCCGTTTGACCAGACGATAAATCATGTGTTGTTTAGTGTCCGCGATGACACGACCCAGTGCGCATGCGCGAGTGTGGGCCTTCTAATAGCCGGCCCGCATACGATACAGACACAGAATACCCGTCCCGTGGCCGTCTATTAAGGCTCTGTTCAGCAGCACATTAAGCATCTTTAGAGGCGACGTTGATCGGTGCTCGGTTGATGAGCGACTAAGGATGGTGAGGTCATCCGTTGGGCGGAGCTATGTGACGCACGGAGCCCGAACAATGGACGCCATTGTGTTCAGGCAGTGTCTACGTGCCCGGTGGCCGTTATAGCTGCCTACTATGCTGTACGCTGACGATGCTTCATTTCACTCGGTGATGTGTGTGCAGTCACTGATCCATCGATACTTTGTATACACGATGACCCATTAATGACCCCGGACTCAGCGGACTGGCATCTGTTTGCTCATCGCTTCCGCGTACTATAAATGCCTCTTTTATTTTGCGCATCATGCGACTTATTGCAAATGTCTATACAGTTATACGCTTTCAGTTCTTTGAGTTTAACCCTTTGACGCCGACATGCTATATGGGTACAGCTAAGCATCTTGTGCCAGACCGGGTTAAGCCGTTATTTGTAATTTTTGACATCTGGGCACTCTGGCGTTCAGCGCTAAGCGTCAGAGTGCGATTGTCAAAAATTACCATATTTAGTGATTACCAATGGCAACAGTGGGCATCAAAGGGTTAAGTTTAGAAATTAAGGGATCATAATTCATTTACATTGTAATTGTATATAGGCTATAGGGCCTAGCTATATTTTATAATTCAAGTTGTAGTTTGAAAAAATCCCGCATTTTGATCATGCTCGCGCGGACCCATCATTGTCTCGAGACTGCGATGCTATATGAACTGTTTTTTACTTCTTTATTTCAGTTAAAACGTAAAAAAAGTTACTCCAACGCTAAATGTTCTTCATGTGCATTTTAAAGACGTATAGGCCGGGCCTGAATAGGCTAATACGTTTCTCGTTAATTCTCGACTATATTTTATAGTTACGGCATCATTTTATTGAAAGCTGATTTTTATTTATTTTGTCGTCGTAACTAAATAAGCTAAGCTGAATGCACAGTTTAGTGATGTACCAAAATATTCAAAACGACTTTAACCCCTTAATGCCTACTGTTGCCATACGGGTACAGCTATAAAGCATTCCGCGCCAGACCGGGTTAAGCCGTCATTTGTAATTTTTGACATCCGGGAACTCTGACGCTCAGGAATGAGCGTCAGAGTTCCCGAATGTCAAAAATTAAAAATGACGGCTTAACCCGGTCTGGCACAGGATGCTTTATAGCTGTACCCATATGGCAACAGTAGGCTTTAAGGGGTTAATCGTACAATCACGGAAGCGCGAGTGAACTAACTTATTGTTAAATGTTTGATATTTGCTAATTTGCTATAAGCTTATGCCCCGCAGTGTTCCGGTTTACAACGTGTTTATATTTGCACTCCAACAGATGCAATATAGCGCACTCCGCAGAGCTTTTCAAAACACCGATAAATCACAAGGCGTCTCTCTGCATTAACTGACGTAAAGATTCGGCTTGTTTTGGCCACATGCCCTGGCGTCTAGTTAACGCGAATTAGCCGCAATGTGTATACATGCACGCCAGAGGAGAGGAGGTTCCCATGATGCTGTATACGGTATCCGATACTCCGTTACTCTATCCGTCCGCGGAGCCGCGCGCGAGCGATATCTAAATTGGAATGTAATTTATGGCGCTAATCGGTCGACCCTGGCGACGGCTGGCCTCTGCATGGCCGGTTAATACTCGGTGGAATGATAGAGTTTGCGCAGAAGTCGTCGTTATACGCGCGGCGGATGGGTCGACGCGTTCTGTGGTATGAAGATAAGGAGCGAGCGAGTGGCGTGTCCCGGAGCATAGCGGCTGACGACTGTATGACAGCGGCTGATTTTACCAATTAGTTGTGACAGCAACAAGCTGCATGCGTGCTATACACCACTCCGCCTATAGGCTATACTCTAAGTGTGTAAGCCTGCTAAGACCGTCTTATACACGTATTATTTTCGCACTTTGTATAATTATCTTTATACTTGCTATTCGTTGCCGCGGTGATTACTCAGGCCCGTATAGCGAGGCCCCCTCAGCCGCCAGCAGTACATGTATACATGTAAGTTGTAACTGTTGTGGTCATAGCTGTAAATTGCCTAATATTTCTGTTAAAATACAACTGAGTTTGCACCAAAATGAGCCATTTCAAGTGAAAATGTCCCAAAATTTTCTGAGGAGCCCCCTCTCCAGACCTCCCCCCATTGGGGAGGGAGTGAAAGGGGGAC